>Ga0302250_1000437_pt1 | contig 41210 bp, 44 predicted proteins | sample AAG_RA_Asp_MG_FD_193536 | JGI IMG/M metagenome (GOLD analysis project Ga0302250, IMG submission 193536) | Enriched activated sludge microbial communities from anaerobic digester in WTTP, New Holstein, Wisconsin, United States - AAG_RA_Asp | ecosystem: Engineered > Bioreactor > Anaerobic >...
CATGTCGGAACCGCACACGCCGGCGTAGGCGACCTTGATCAGCACTTCGCCCGGGCCCACCTCCGGAACCGCCTTCTCGCCCACCACAACGTCCTTCGTCCCGCAGTATTGGATGCTTTGCATGGCTAGCCCCTCAGAATTTGTTGACCTGGTACAGCGGCGCCTCGCCGCGCAGCACGCGCCGGGTTTCCTCGGCCGCCTTGCGTTTCAGTTCCTGCGCCGACTCTTCCGAGTGCCAGGCCATGTGCGGCGTGCAATAGAAATTCTCGTGCTTGAACAGCGGATGGCTCATCGGCCCGGGCTCGACGGCCAGCACGTCCATCGCGGCGCCAGCCAGTTTCTTTTCCGTGAGCAGCTTGTCCAGCGCCACTTCATCGACGATGCAGCCGCGTGCGGTGTTCACGAGATAGGCAGAGGGCTTCATCAAACGCAGCATCGACTCATCGAGCATGTTCCGCGTCACGTCGGTCAGCGGGCAATGCACAGAAACGACATCGGACTGCCGCAGCAGGTCTTCGAGAGTCGCCAACGTGATGTAGTCGGGCAGCGAATCCGGATTGACGTACGGGTCGTAGGCCACGACCTTCATACCCAGCGCGTGCGTCTTGTGCGCCATGGCCTGGCCGATGCGCCCGACTCCGACGATGCCGATCGTCTGCACCTGGTGGCGATGCACCGGATGCATCAGCCGGAAGTCCCACTGCCCGCGCTTGATCTGCGCATTGGCCATGGGAACCTTGCGTGTCAGGCACAGCATCATGGCCAGCGCGTGGTCGGAGACCTCGTTCGTCCCGTAGTCGGGAACGTTGCTGACCACAATACCGAGATCGGAAGCCGCCAGCAGATCAACGGTATCGACCCCGACGCCATAGCGGGCGATGACCTTGCAGCGGGGAAGCTGTTCCAGAACCCGGCGTGTCATCGGCGCGTACTGGATGAGAATCCCTTCGCCGTCCTGGCACTGGGCGATGACCTCGTCTTCTGTCCGGCAAGCCAGCCAGCGGATTTCCGGACAAATGTCCTTGAGAACCCCCTTCTCGATATCGATCGACGGATGATCACAATCCGCCACGATGACTACGCGTTTCACGCCTCGCATCTTGTTGCTCCTCCCGGTTCCGGCTTAACAAATCAAGGAACGTCGTTCCAAAAATTAAATTTGTGCGAATTTTTATGGAACAACGTTCTATTGTCAACCAGCCTTACCAGCCCATCCGGCCCTACTCTGCAAAACTCAACTGCACCTTCATCTGCGACGAACGGTCGCGGGCAATCTCGAACGCCTCGGCGATCTTCTCCATCGGCAGCGTTCTGGTGATCACCGGCTTCACGTCGATCCGCTGCTCGCGGATCAGGCTGGCCGCCACGGCGTACTCGTGGTGGAAGCGGTGCGTGCCGACCAGGCGGATCTCCTTGCCGACCAGTGCGTTGATCGGAATGTCGGCGCTGCCGGTAACGCCGACCTGGACGATCGTTCCGCGCGGGCGGATCACCGGGAACGCCTGCTTGAGTACAGCACCGACGCCGGTGCACTCGAACACCACGTCAAAGTACCCTTTGTCGGCCGAGTAGTCGGCGGCCAGACGCTCCGGCTCGCTGGCGGCGTTGATTGCAACATTAGCGCCCATCGCCAACGCGGCCTTGAGCGGCGCTTCGGAAATATCCATGGCGACAATCTCCAGCGCCCCTGCCACGCGTACCGCGCCAATCAGCAAGGCGCCTATAGGGCCGGCGCCGGTGACCAGTACCCGCTTGCCGACCAGGCTGCCGGCCTGGTTGACCGCATGCACGCCGACCGCCAGCGGCTCGGTACAGGCCGCTTCACCGAGCGACACCTTGTCGCCCATCGGCTCGCACTGGTATTCCTCGACCACCATGCGGTCACGGAAACCACCGTGCGTGTGCGGCTTGCGCATCGCGCTGCCGAAGAACTGCATCTCCAGGCAGTGTTGCTGCTCGCCGGACAGGCAGAACTTGCACTTGCCGCAAGGCCGGCTCGGGCACAGCGCGACACGGTCGCCCGGAAGCACGCGCGTCACCTTCTCGCCTACGGCCTCGACGGTGCCAGCGACCTCGTGCCCCATGATGATCGGCTCAGTGACGCGGATCGTGCCTATGCCGCCATCCCAGTAATAGTGGATGTCCGACCCGCAGACCCCGCCGGCGCCGACCCGGACCAGTACCTGCTGCGGCCCGACCTCGCCGACTTCGCGGGTTTCGATGCGCACATCTTCCTGCGCGTAGAGAACACAAGCACGAGTTTCCATTTCCGTTTCTCCGTGTCAGAGCGATTGGATCTTGGCCCACACCCCGTCGTCGACGGGAATGCCGTTGGCCAGATTGCTGTTGCGGATGGCCAGCGAGTTCTCGCCGGGATAGAGGACAGGCTTGGCCGGATCGACGCGCGTCGAACCGTGCAGGTTGTCGAGCACTTCGTTGACCGCCGCGGCGAGATAGTCCTCACCGGCGATGCGCGTCGCATCCATGGCGATGAACATCTGCGACAGGCTGTACTCGTCGCTGGTCATCTTGCCAATGCCGGAAACCGAACGGCCGCCCGAGAGCACCGTCGCCACGAGGTCGAGCACGATGGACAGCGCCGAGCCCTTCCAGTATCCGATCGGTAGCACGCGCCAGGTCTTGGCGATTTCCTTCGGATCGCACGACAGGTTGCCCTGCTCGTCGTAACCACCGGGAACCGGCAGCAGTTCGCCGCGCAACGCCTTGTTCTCCATCTGGCCGTAGGAAAACTGGGCCATGGCGATATCGACGACGACATGCCCTTCCTTGCGTGGCACCGCCATGATGAACGGGTTGTTGCCGATGCGCCGGTCGCGGGCGCCCCAGGCCGGCATGTTCGGTTGGGTATTGGTCCAGCAGATGCCGACGCAACCGGCATCGGCCGCCTGCCAGCCGTAGCTGCCGCCGCGCAGCCAGTGGTTGGTGTTGGCCAGCGCGACGCAGCCGATGCCGTGCTCGCGCGCCAGTTCGATGGCGCGATCCATCGACAGCTTGGCATTGACGTTACCAAGGCCGAGGTTGCCGTTCCAGCGCTCGAAGGCGCCCATGCCGTCGGTCTTCGTCGGCTTGGCCTTCACGTCGATGTAACCCTTGTCGATGTACTCGACGACGCGCGGGAAACGATTGACGCCGTGCGAATACACGCCGTCGCAGCTCGTTTCGGTCATCAGTTGCGCCGACAGGTCGGCGGTCGCTTCGTCGCAGCCCTTCTTGAGCAGGACGCGCTTGAATTCGGCTTTCAGTTCATCAAAGGAAATGCGTGGCATGGTTGTCTCCGTTTTGGCTCTCGCTCAATAGCCCTTCTGCTTGCGGTAATTCTTCAGCACTTCGTCTGCGACCCAGGTCGAGCGCACCGCGCTTTCGACGTTGCCGGGGCACGGCGCGACGCCGTTGAGGTCGTCGACGATGCTCTGGATGAACGGCTGCTGCACGTGTGGCGGATTCGGAATGTCGGCCGTTTGCGTGCCGGATTCATTGATCAGCGTGAGCGGCTTGTCGGAGAAGAACTCGAAGCTGATCCGCCCTTTCGAGCCGACGATCTCGACGAAATCCTCGCCGTGGCCGCAGACGTAACACCACGAGCCGTAGCCCTGCACGCCGCTGGCGTGCCGCCAGGTCGCCGTGACCGTATCTTCCACGTCATAGAGCCCTGCCTGGTTGCTGGCGATGCCGTGCACCTCCTCGATGGCGCCGAACAGGAAATCGAACAGGTCGAGTTCGTGGATACCCATGTCGAGGAACTTGCCGCCGCCCGATACTTCCGGCTTAAGTCGCCACGGCAGCGTCGCGCGCGACAGGTCTTCCTGGGCCGGCGGCTGATGCTGCACGGCACGCACGTTGCGCACCTCGCCGATTGCACCGCTATCGATCCATTCCTTGATCTTCAGAAAGCGCGGCATGGCGCGGCGGTAGAAGGCAACGAACAACCGCACGCCCTGCTGCGCGCAGACGTCGACGATCTCGCGGCACTCCTCGAAGCGCATCGCCATCGGCTTCTCGACATAGACATGCTTGCCGGCCTTGGCGACCAGCAGCGACAGCGGCTTGTGCGACGACGGCGGCGTTGCAACATAGACGGCATCGATCTCGGCATCGGCGACCAGTTGTTCGCTGGTCTCGTAGGCTTTCGGCACGCCATGGCGCTCGGCGAACGATTTTGTCATCGCTGGATCGGTGCTGGTCACGGCAAGCAGCTTTGAATTGTTCGCCTTGTAGAATCCCGGCCCGCTCTTCACCTCGGCCACGGCGCCGCAGCCGATCATTCCCCAACGGATCATCGCCATGTTCAGGCCCCTTGCAGCAACGAAGCGCGCACCTTGACGACGACCTTGCGCACCTTTGTCGGTTCGGCCAGAGCGACCCCGGGACGATGCACGTCGGACGGCAGGAACACCGCAAAGCTGCCCGGCGTCATGGTCAGCATCGACTCATTCTCCACGCCGGAATAGAACAGCAGGTCACGCTCGGCCAGCAGATCCTCGGCCACGGTGTTGCTGCCGTCGTCGGAGGCGACGCCGATCCGCTCGTTGCCACACACCGAGAACTGCACGTCGGCGTACTGGCGATGCACTTCCGGTCGCGTTTCGGCAAACGGCTTGGTCGTCATGTCGAAGACCTGGACGTAGATGTCCTTGCCCTGCAGGTCATAGTTGCCGACCGGCAGCGTCTGGAAGTCCGTCTGCTTGAGATGCTCGATGACGGTCTTGAGGGGCTGCGGAAGCCAGGCAAAGCCGGACTCGTAATCCTTGATGTTTCCGAAAATCATGGCGCGGACTCCCCAGTGTTATTTGGCTGAAAACTTGCTGACGGCTTCCCACAAGCCGTTCAGATACACGGCGCCAAGGGCGCGGTCGTAGAGGCCATAGCCGGGCTTGCCGGTTTCGCCCCAGATCATGCGACCGTGGTCCGGGCGCCAGTAACCGTCGAAGCCGACGTCGTAATAGGCCTTGACGATCGCCGCCATGTCCAGCGAGCCGTCGCACGAGCGGTGCGTCGCTTCGTAGAAGGTGCCGTCCGGCTCGACCTTGACGTTGCGCAGGTGGCCAAAGTGGATGCGGCCGCGCGCGCCAAACTCGCGCACCAGCGCCTCGACGTTGTTGCAGAGGTCGGCGCCGAGCGAACCGGAACACAGCGTGATGCCGTTGGCCGGCGAATCAACGATGTCGAGCATACGGGCGTAGTCGTCGCGATTCTTCATGATGCGCGGCAGGCCGAAGATCGGCCGGGGGGGATCGTCCGGGTGCATGGCCATCTTGACGCCGACTTCCTCGGCCACCGGAATGATCGCCTTGAGGAAGTAGTCGAGGTTGGCCCACAGACTCTCCTCATCGACCGACTTGTACTCGGCAAGCAGGTTTTTCAATTCTTCGGGCTTGTAGCTGGCGTCCCAGCCCGGCAAGGCGATGCCCTTCTCGGGATCGATCCTGGCGACTTCCGCGGCGTCAAAAGCCAGTGTCGTCGAGCCGTCGGGCAGGACCTTGGCCATTTCCGTGCGTGTCCAGTCGAACACCGGCATGAAGTTGTAGCAGATGACCTTGACACCGACCGCCGCGCAGTTGCGGATATTCTGCTGGAAGTTGGCGATCAGGCGGTCGCGCGTCGGCTTGCCAAGCTTGATGTCCTCATGGGTGGGAATGCTTTCCACCACCTCGAACTTGAGGCCGGCAGCTTCGATGCGGTCACGCAAGGCCTGCAGCTTCTCAACCGGCCACACCTCGCCAACGGGAACGTCGTAGATGGCCGAGACGATCCCGTACATGCCGGGAATCTGGCGGATGTATTCGAGCTTGACGGGGTCGGACTCGCCGTACCAGCGGAACGTCATTTTCATGTTCGGTCTCCTTCTGTCGTTGCGTGCGGCCGGTCAGGCCGTGATTTGCGGTGCCGTAGCCACGGCGGGGTTCTTGGCCAGTTCGATGAACTTGCCGAGCAGTTCGGCGCGGAAGGCGGCGTTGGCGGGCACGTCATGCCCGAATATCTTCTGCAGCCCAAGCAGATTTTCGACAATTGTCGCGGCGTCCGTGCTCTTGCCGGCCTGCGCCAGGATTTCGGCGGACATCGGATCGCTGAGCACGCCGCCAGACGTATGCGCGGTCTTCACGGCAAAATGCATCCACGCCGCGATGGCCGAGGCGATAGCCGGCGATGACACGCCTTTTGCCATCCGTTCGCGCAGCGGCGCAAGCAGGCGTTGCGGCAGTTTCTGCGAACCGTCGGACGCGATCTGCGCCGTGCGGTGCTTGAGCGCCGGATTGCGGAAGCGTTGTTTCAACTGTTCGATATAGCCGGCCGGATCGACACCCTTCGGCGCCTGCAGGACTTCGCGATTCTCCAGCCACAGCGCGTCGAGGATGTCGGTAATCAGCGGCAACTGCATCGCTTCGGCGACGGTTTCGCGCCCGGTGAGCTGGCCGAGGTAGGCAAGCGTCGAGTGCGAACCGTTCAGGCAGCGCAGCTTCATGCTTTCCCAGCGTTCGATCTCGTCGGAGAACACAGCGCCGCCGAGCGTCCAGTCGGGGCGCCCCATGCTGAACTTGTCCTCGATGACCCATTGCACGAACTGTTCGGTGACGACCGGCCAGGCATCTTCGACGCCCAGGCGTTCGTTGATGTGCGCCCGGTCGGCGTCGGTAGTCGCCGGCGTAATGCGGTCGACCATCGTGCAGGGGAAGCACACATTGGCCTCGATCCATGCAGCGAGTTCGGCATCGACTTCCCTGGCAAACGCGACGACCGCCGCACGCGCCAGCTTGCCGTTGTTCGGCAGGTTGTCGCAGCTGAGAACGGTAAAGGGCTGAATACCAGCGGCCTTGCGGTTGCGCAGCGCATACACGATCAGGCCGAGAATCGTCCTGGGCAGCGCCGGATTGGCGAGGTCGGCGGCAATCGCCGGCGACTGGAGTTGCAGCTTGCCGGTGGCGAGGTCAAGGTAATAACCTTTCTCGGTCACCGTGATGCTGACGATGCGCGTGCTGACGTCGCTCATCTTGGCCAGCAGCCGGACCTTCTCGGCATCCTCGGCGCCGCCGACCGCATCGACGATTGCGCCGACGACGCTGATCCGTTCAAAGTCCGCGCCGAACTCGGCCACCGCATAAAGATAATCCTGCGGCGCCAGCGCATCGCGCATGCCGGAAGATTGCATGCCGGCACCTACGATGCCCCAGGCCAGATCGCCGGAATTGAGCACCGCCTCGGTCATCAGCGCCTGATGGGCACGATGAAACGCGCCCAGGCCAAGATGCACGATCGACGCGGAAACCTTCCTGCGGTCATAGGCGGGACGCCCAATCGACGATGGCAGTTGGGCCAGAGTGTTTTCGGAAAGACGCATGGCTACCCCTCGGAATTTTTATAGAAAGGACGTGTCGAAGCCTATGTATACTTGTATACTAGCATTCAAACAACAAATTGCAACAGCGAAAATCTGCGGAGGCCAGCTGTCAGGCTAGGATCAAAAAATGGAAATGGAAACCTTTGACAACCTGTCCGGCGCAAGTTTTCGCCCGCAGGAATCGCTGTCGATCGGCGCGCAGTTGCACCGCATCCTGCGCGCCGCGATCATTCGTGGCGACCTGGTGCCGGGCCAGGCCATTTCAGAGATTGAAATCAGCAAGAAATTCTCGGTCAGCCGGCAACCCGTGCGCGAAGCGTTCATCAAGCTTGGCGAAGAACGTCTGATCGAAGTGCTTCCGCAGCGCGGCACCTACGTGCGCAAGATTTCGGTCAAGGAAGTGCTCGATGCTCGCCATCTGCGCGAGATCATCGAGGTGTCGATCGTCCGCGAGGTCGCTGAAAAACACGACGCCGAGCTGGTCGAGACCCTGCGCGCCCTCGTTGCCGCGCAGAAGCGCGTCCCCCACGGCGACAACCAGTCGTTCCTCACCCTTGACGAGGAATTCCACAAGACACTCGCGCTGAGTGCCGGCCGTGAGTATGCCTGGCGCATCACCGAAGGCATCAAGGCGCAAATGAACCGCGTACGCTTCCTCACTTTCGATTCCGCCACGCCGATGCAGCAACTGGCCGACGAACACGCCGGCGTCATCGACGCCATCGAGGCTGGCGACGCGGAACTGGCCGGCAGACGCATGGAGACGCACCTGCGCACGCTGATCACATCATTGCCCCTGATGGCCGAACGCTACCCGAAACATTTCGTCGCCGAATGAGGGCGCCGTCCGGGTCAGGCAATCCGGCCGTCCGGATCACTCCCGCCTGGCTTCGATATCAAGCGCCGGATTCACGACCTTGAGCAATTCCAGGTACATGTTCTTGAGACTGTACAGAACCATCACGCCCCCCGTGATCGGCATGCAGGCGTAAAGCCATTTCTTCGACATGGCGAAGGCGGTGGTCTGTTCTTCGGTTTTCAGGAACAGATCGAGCGCGTACCAGAAGAAAACGGCGATGAAGACCAGCGACAGCAACTCGACGATCAGCCGATAAGCGAACCTGGCGCGAACGCTCGACAGGTGCTTCGATATCCAGTCGCCGACGCTGAAGTGCCCGTGGATGACCCACACGGCAGCCGCGCCGTAAAAGATCAACGCTCCGTACAGCAATTCGAGAATCTCGTCGAACCAGTGCATCGACATCACCGGGACGAAGCGGACGATGATGTTCAACGTCATAATGACCGTGATGGCAGCAAAAAGCCCGATGCAAATCCATTTCAGCCCCAACGTCAGCAGCCGGTCGCAACGGTTCAACGCATGAAAAACAGTTTGTTTCATCGAACTGATCCTTTCTCCCGAACCCCGGTCACATGGCACCCATGACGTAGTTCGGCAACCAGAGCGCTATTTCGGGAACAAAGGCGCAAACGATGGTCACTGCAAGTATCGCCAGGATGTAGGGAAACGATTCCGCGCCCAAATTCCAGATGCCGACCCGCGCGAATCCTTCGACAGCCAGCATGCACATGCCGACCGGCGGCGTCAGATTGCCGATCATGATCAGCAACGTCATCACCACGCCGAAATTGACCATATCCACCCCGAACAGCGGGCAGATCTTCATGAAGATCGGCAGGGTAATAAGGAAGATCGCGTTGCCGTCAAGGAACATCCCGAGCACCAGCACCACGAAGATCACGATCCACAGAAACGCCGCAGGCGACGTCCCCAGGCTCGTGAGCTGCGTTATCAACGCATCGGGAACACGTTCGAAGATGACGAACCAGCCAAAGAAATTGGCGGCGGCAATGATGAACATCAACCCGCAGGTCTGCTTCAACGTATTGAACAGGATATCGGGCAAATCGCTGGTCTTCAGATCCTTGTAGTAATAACCGAGAGCCAGTGCATAAAGGGTCGCAATGACGGCAGCCTCGGTCGGGGTGAAGAAACCGGAAGTGATACCGCCGATGATGATCACCGGCGCCATCAACGGCAGGAAAGCCGCCTTGAAACTCGCCACGATCTCGCTCATGTCGGCGCGCTCGTCCTTTGGCAACCCGCGCGGCTTGGCCATGAGCCAGATGGCCACCATCATCGCGATGCTCATCAGCACCCCGGGAATCGCACCAGCGAGAAAGAGGCGGGCAACGGAAATGGACGTTATCGCTCCATAAAGAACGAATGGGATCGACGGCGGAATGACCGGCCCGATCGTCGAAGAAGCGGCAACGATCGCCGCGGAGATCGTCGGCTTGTAGCCGGCCTCGACCATTGCGCGATGCTGGATTTGCCCCGGCCCGGCGGCATCGGCGACAGCCGATCCTGACATCCCGGAGAAAATGACCGAAAAAATGACGCTGACCTGGCCCATCCCGCCGCGGATATGCCCGACGAGCGCGCGGGCGAAGCGGAAAATCCGCTGCGTCGTGCCACCGGTGTTCATCAGGTTGGCCGCGAGAATGAAAAACGGGATGGCGAGCAGCGTGAACCCGGTCGTGCCGAAATACATGCGTTGCGGCAACATGGCAAGAAAGCTGCTCTGCCCCTGCGCAACAAAAAAAACTACCGCGGTCAGTCCGATGGCCACGGCGATGGGCACATCGATGACCAACAGGAACATCAACAGAGAGAATATGGCGAGCGTCAGCATGAAGAACCCCGGAGGCCAGTAACGCCGGAAGGAAACAGGCGCACAAGGCAAAGGTGAAAAAAGCGGGACATCGCCCTGATGCCCCGCCCTTGTCGAAGACAGCGTTACTTGCTGTTCTTCTCCACCATGTCCATGAAGCGCTTGAAGTTCTCCGCCCCGACGCGCCCCTTGACCTTCTCCCAGGCCGGGCCCATCGCTGCTTTCCAAGGCCCGAGGTCCGGACGGGCGATGACGATGCCCTTGGTCGTTTCGAGATCCTTCAACTGCACCGCCTCGTTGTCGCGCAACAGCTTGCGCGCCTGCTTCGCCGCCGCGATCGACTCCTCGGTGACGATCTTCTGCTGCTCCGGCGTGAGCTTGGCCCAACTGTTCTTGTTGACCACGTGCACCATCGAGCTGTAGGTGTAGTTCAGGATCGACATGTACTTCTGGGTTTCATACAGCTTCAGGTCGTAGATCGTCCCGACAGGGTTTTCCTGCCCGTCGACGACGCCCTGCTTCATGGCCATCACCAGTTCGGCAAAGGCGATCGTCTGGGCATTTCCTCCGGCTGCTTCAACGAAGGCCTGGTAGGCGAAGGCCGGCGGCGTGCGGATCTTCATGCCCTTCATGTCGGCCGGCGTGTTGATCGGCTTCTTCGAATTCGTCAGTTGACGGAAGCCCCACTCCCAGTCGGAAAGGTGAACCAGGTTCTTCTTCAGCAGTTCGGGAGCGGCCCAAGCCTTGAAGTCCCCGTCGATGATCCGGTCGGCCATCGCGTAATCCTTGAAAGCGAACGGCGTGCTGATCACATCGTAGAACGGCAGGTGCTTGGCCAGCTGATCCTGTCCGGACAGGCTCATGTCCACGGCGCCGAGCAGCACCTGCTCCAGAACTTCAGGGGGCGACCCGAGCACGTTGTTGCCGAACAGCGAAATCTTCACCTCGCCGTTGGTCCGCTTTTCGACGTTCGCCTTGAAGTCCTTGGCGGCGATGCCGCACGGATGCGTATCCGAAGCGAAATGCCCCAGCTTCAGTTCAACGGCCGCCTGCGTGCCGCTGGCGCCGAACGCAATCAGAATGGCGAGTGCAATCTTCTTCATCGTGTTTTCTCCTCCTGTTGAATTATTCGAGTTCGTCCCGCGCGGACTCGCCGTGCGTTTGCGGCGAGCGGGTGACGCGGGCATCGTTACCTTGGTCAGACCGCCTTACCATCTGACCACGAACGAGAGGATAAACCGTGCACGACAGCTGTCAAGCTTTTTGGAACAACATTCCACTTTCGACTCATCACCGTAGAGATTCGCACTGAAACCGCAGGAATCAGTACGGCCAAGCGCCAACGGGCGCGCCCTGACCAGGGCGCGCCCGTGCAACGACTCAACGGGAAAATCAGGCTTTCTCGAACAGCGCGATCGACTCGACGTGCGAGGTATTGGGGAACATGTTCACCACTCCGGCGCCACGAAGCCGATAGTTCTTCTGATGAACCAGAATTGCCGCATCGCGCGCCAGCGTCGCCGGATTGCACGAGACATAGACGATGCGCCACGGTCCGTCATCGCCGATCGCCTTGACCAGTTCGACGGCGCCCTCGCGCGGAGGATCGATCAGCATCTTGTCGAAACGGCCCAGCGCCGCCAGCGACTCCGGTGTCGCTTCGAACAGGTTGGCCACGCCGTATTCGACCCGCGCTTCCAGGCCGTTCGCCGCGGCGTTCTCGCCAGCGCGACGCACCAGTTCGGCGCTGCCCTCGACGCCGACTACCTGCGCGCCGGAACGGGCGATCGGCAGCGTGAAGTTGCCGAGGCCGCAGAACATGTCGGCGATGCGCTCGCCCGGTTGCGGATCAAGCAAGGTCATTGCCCGGCGCACCAGTACCCGGTTGATGGCGTGGTTGACCTGCGTGAACTCGGTCGGCGAGAAAAAGTGTTCGATATCGTAATCCGGCAGGCGGTACGAGAGGCGCGGTCCCTCCAGCGGATAGAAGCGATAAACGGAGGCCGGCCCCTTTGGCTGCAGGTAGAAGACCACCCCATGGCGATCGGAAAATGCCCGCAGCAGAGCCTCGTCGGCGGCGTTGATCGGTTCGAGGATGCGCAACACCAGCGCCGTCATGTATTCGCCGACGGCCACCTCGATCTGCGGCATGGCCGTGGCAATCGACAAGCCGGCGACCAGTTCGCGCAGCGGCAACAGCAGGTCAGACAGATGCTTCGGCAAGTTGGGGCAAACGCTCATGTCGGCGACGTAACTGCTCTTGCGCTCGTGGAAGCCGATCAGCATCCCGCCCTTCTTGGGCACCATCCGCGCCGACAAGCGCGCGCGGAAGCGGTAACCCCACGGCGCGCCGTAGATCGGCGCGTAGATCTGCTCGGCCACCAGCCGGCCAAGATGCCACAGATTGGTCTCCAGCACCCGCTGCTTGGCCGCCACCTGCGCCGCCGGTTCCAGATGCTGCATGCTGCAGCCGCCGCACACGCCGAAATGCGGACAGCGCGGCGTTATCCGGCTGAATGATGCGGAAAGGACACGATCCACGCGGGCGATTTCGTACGTCGGTTTCCGGCGGATCGTGGAATACTCGACACGCTCACCCGGCAAGGCGCCTTCAACGAAGATTGTCTTGCCCTCGAAGCGCGTGATGCCACGCGCCTCATGATCCAGCGACTCAATGATTCCGACCGGCATGCCACTTTCCTGTGCACAAAAAACGGGCAATTTTATCGTTCATTTCCCCTGCCGGAGCATTCTTTCCACAAATTGCCCTTCGACGTTGAACTCGTGTCCGGATTCGGGCCCGCCGCACACGATTTGGTTTCCAGCCGGTCTTCCGATATAGGTTACAATCCTTGGAAAAAGGCCATTCCGGACGACAACAAGAATTCAGAACGCATCGCCAGCCATGCCAGAACCGTATTTCTTTTTCCACCCCCTCCTCGCCCCCGACCACAGCTGGGCGGCACTGGACTGGCAAGCGCAATCACTCAAGGGAACCGACCCTTCCGCATTCATCCGCTGCTTCTCCGATTCCGCAATGGCACCGCTGGCCGACATGCTGCCCCTGGTAGCGCCGATAAACGCGGACTACCTGCTGCAGAAAGACTTTCTCAAAGCGTTCGAGGCCACCCCGGTTGTCTTCGTTCTGCCCGAGTCCTGCCTGCAGGATGAACAGGTCATCGCACAGTGCAAGGCCTGGCGCGATCACGCGAAGCCGCTCGCGCTGCAGATCGATCACGTCGACGTTCTGCGCAAGATTCCGCTGGCGGCATTCAATGCAATCCGCTTCGATGCCGCATTCTCCCGCCAGGAGTTTTCCGCGCTCGATCTGATCTACCTCAGCGACGCTGCTTTCAGGAAGATTGCAACGAATGTCGATTCGTACGAGATGGCCGGTTGGCTCGCCGGCAAGGGTATCGAATGGTCCGACAGTCACTTCCTGACCAGCCCCAATCCGGCATTGGGCAAGGAACCCGACCTTACACGCCTGAAACTGCTCAAGCTGCTCAATCTCGTCAAGCAGGATGGCGACACACGCGAGATCGAAGCCATTTTCCGAGAGGAAGCCAAGCTTTCCTACAACCTGCTGCGCCTCGTCAACTCCGTCGCCGTCGGCGCGCGCACCAAGATCAGCAACTTTTCACAGGCCATCGCCATCCTCGGCCGGCGACAACTCCAGCGCTGGCTGCAGCTGCTGATCTACGCCAACAACCTGGCCGACGGCAACGCCCCCAACCCGCTGATGCAACTGGCTGCCGCCCGCGGACGACAGATGGAATTGCTGGCCGCCACAATCGAGCCCATTCCGGACATCCCCGAATTCGGCGACAACGCCTTCATGACCGGGCTGTTCTCGCTGCTAAGCGTCCTGATCAACCTGCCGATCAGCGAAATCCTGAAAGAACTGCCGCTACAGGACGAGGTGGTCGACGCGCTGAGCAATCCGGGCGACGACGGCGTTCTGGGGCACCTGCTCGCGGCGATCACCGCCGGTGAAGCCGGTGATTTCGCGCACGCAGCAAAGGTTCTCGCAGGACTCGGCATCAGCCCGGCCGTTCACGCCAAATCGCAAGTCTCCGCCTATTACTGGGCCAGCCGCATCAACATCGACAATCACGACTGACCGGCCAGTCAGCCGATGCGCTTGAGGTGGCTGCCGCATCCTGCGCGGCAGTCGCTGGCGCCAAAGCCGGGAATCAGTATCTCGCCCATCGTACGCTGATTGACCGCACATTCCGCCTCGGCAAGACGGGCAAGCTCGCGCACGCGCACGCCTGGCGCCGCCAGCAGATAATCGACATGCCAGTGCATTTTCTTCACCGGTGACAAATGCCTGCGGATGCGCGCCTCGAAGTTGCACAGCGCGCTGCCGGTATAGATGTAGCGCCCGGCGGGAAAATCAAATTCGCCGAGGCGTCCGATGCGCACGCGCACCGGTTCCGGCAACTCGATCAGCAGCTGGTAGGTCCGCGCCGGCGGTCCGCTAGGCGTCGTCACCGCAGAACGGATTGGTGAGGCGCTCCTCGCCGAAGGTCGAGGATGGCCCGTGGCCGGAAATGAACGTCACGTCGTCGCCGAGCGGCCAAAGCTTGAGGCGGATCGAATCCATCAGCGCATCGAAGTCCCCGCGCGGGAAATCGGTACGCCCCACCGACCCCTTGAACAGGACGTCGCCGACGAACGCCAGACGCGCCGCGTCGCTGAAAAACACGACATGCCCCGGCGTATGCCCTGGACAATGCAGCACTTGCAACTCAACGTTGCCGAAACGGACCGTATCGCCCTGGGCGAGCCAACGGTCCGGGATAAACGAACGCACGTTGGGGAAACCGTACATCTGTGCCTGTTGCGGCATGTTGTCGATCCAGAAGCGATCTTCCTGCTGCGGCCCCTCGACCGGCAGCGACAGGCGCGCTGCCAGCTCGGCAACGCCCCCGGCGTGATCGATGTGCCCGTGCGTCACCAGAATCCGTTCGAGCGTCACCCCGCTCTTCTCGACGGCAGCGAGAATCCGGCCGACATCGCCGCCCGGATCGATTACCGCGCCGTGCCGGGTCTCGTCGCACCAGAGCAGCGAGCAGTTCTGTTCGAAGGGAGTTACCGGAATGATCTGATAGCGGAGCGGCATGGCAAACGACCTGTCGGAAAATCGAGGGCGTCGAGTATAGCAGCGTGCCGCTAACCGTCGAGTTGCTTGATCAGCTCGAACAAGCGCTTGTAGAACTCCGGCGAGGTGACGGTTTCTTCGCCGAGTTTCACCAGCGTATCCTTGTCGATGGCCCACGGCAGGGACAACGAACCCAGCCCAGCCACGCTGACCCCGGCGCTGGTACCCTGCGACTTGAGCTGGAACTGCGTCTCCAGCGCGTTGGCGTAGATCACCGCGCCCAGGCTGCTCGGCAGACAGACCAGGGTGATCGTCAGCTTGGTCGCCTGATCGGACACCGGTTTGAAATATTTCTCGCCTCGAATCGCCAGCGGCTTCGCGTCATCAACCTGATAGCCCTGGCTAAGCAACGCGCGCTTGCCGATCTCGCAGGCTCCCTCCGGTGAACGACTGCTGTAATACTCGAACGGCGTGTCGCGGAGAAAGGTCTCTTCCTCATGGACCCGCGCCGGGCGGGTCGTGCTGCACGCGACGAGCAGCAATGACAAGAAGACAATTACCAACGGACGAGGAAATCCGGACATGGCGCACGATGAACAACCGGGAGGCGCCATCTTACCGAAAATCCGCGGGCTGAGCCCATTCCTTTCTTCCAGCGGCGCTGTCGCAACCGACATACCGCCCCGAAAGCATCTGGCGTTTGCCTGCGAACCCGGGGCAACGCGCGACCTCAAACCCCGCCGCCGCGAGCGCCCGACGCACGCTGCCGGCGACGGACCACGTCGCCAGCGTCGTTCCGCGATGCGCCAGACGCGCCAGCTGACGGCACACGGCCGGCGACCACAACTCCGGATTTTTCGCCGGGGAGAAACCGTCGAGGTAGATCGCATCGACTGAAGCATCGAGCGACGCCATGATCTCGTATGCATCGCCAAACAGCAGGCGCAACACGACGCGCCCCTCGTCAAGATCGATGCGATGCTCGCCCGAAACCAGCTCCGGCCAGGCGGCGCACAGGGCGGTCGACAAGGGCTCAAACTCAGGCCAGGCCAGGTGCGCCTGCGCCAGCTCGACAGCAGGAAACGGATGCTTCTCGACGGAGATGAACTCCAGCCGACCGCTGCGCTGCGGGTCACTCCGCCAGGCCAGCCAGGTCGCCATGAAATTCAGGCCGAGACCAAATCCGGTCTCGAAGAGGGAAAAGGAAGCGCGCCCACGCCAGCGAACGGGGAGTCCATTTCCGCCAAGGAACACATGCCGGGCCTGCGCATGGCCTCCGGCGATCGAATGGTAGACATCGCCATAGCGTTCCGACACCGGCGTGCCGTCCGGTGCGAGTTCAAGACGTGCGGGAACGAGCGGTGCGGTCATCCTGGTGCGTGCGAGTGCGGAGAAAGGGCCAGACTATAACCGACGCACGCAAGGTGGAGGGGAGTCCGCCCCCGGTTTGCGACTACAATTGCGCCTTCGTGCCGCCAATGACTCCATCGCGACACTCCAATCACCCTCATCAAGGAACAAAAACATGAAATTTCCTGTAAAGCTCCTGTTTTCTCTCGCCATCGCCGCAGTTGCCAGCAGCTCCGCCTTTGCCCAGGCCAAGGAACTCGTCGTCGGTTCGAGCGCCACGTATCGTCCGTTCGCCTATGAAAGCCCGACCAAGGAAATCGTCGGCTACGATATCGACATCATCAAGGCCATCGCGCAGAAATCCGGCCTGCAGATCAAGATCGTCAACACGCCGTGGACGGGGATTTTCGCCGCACTGAACAACGGCGACGTCGACCTCGTCATCTCCGGAGTGACGATCAACGAGAAGCGCAAGCAGTCGTACGACTTCACCACGCCGTACTTCGAGGCCCGCCAGCTGATCGGCGTGCATAAGGACAGCAACGTCAATGGCCTGAAGGATCTGGCCGGCAAGAAGGTCGCCGTGGTCACCGGCAGCACCGGCGACGACATCGCCTCGCGCGAATTCGGCAAGACCAGCCCGGACATCAAGCGCTTCGAGAGCACCCCGGTTGCCATCGCCGAACTGGCCAACAGCGGCGTCGACGCCGTCATCGGCGACAACGGCGTGATCGCCTTCCGCGTGCAGGAACACAAGCAGCTCAAGACCGTCAGCGACCCGAACTTCCCGAAGGAATATTTCGGCATCGTCGTCAAGCAGGGCAACAAGGCGCTGCTCGACAAGCTGAACGCAGGTCTCGCGGCGATCAAGGCCGACGGCACCTACGCCAAGATATACAAGACGTGGTTCCAGGCGGAAGCGCCCACGCTGCCCGCGCAATAAGATAGAGACCGCCTAATTCATGGATCCGATCCTCTGGTTCGGATGGTTCCGCGCCGACATCATCGCCGAATACGCGATGATGTTCTGGCACGGTCTGCAAATCACCATCCTCGTCACCCTCATCTGCATCACCCAGGGCACCGCCCTCGGCCTGGCGATCGGACTGGCGCGCCTGGCCGACGCCCGGCACTCGCCGGCCCGCCAGATCTGCCGTTACCTGCTGCGCTGGCCGTCGACGGTCTACGTCAGCTTCTTTCGCGGGACGCCGCTGTTCGTGCAGATTCTGCTGATCCATTTCGCTGTCCTGCCGCTGTTCATCAATCCTGCCGACGGACTGATCATCTCCGGCGAAACTGCACGCAGCCTGAAACAGAACTACGGCGCCCTCCTCTCCGGTGTCCTGGCGCTGACGCTCAATTCGGGCGCCTACATCTCCGAGATTTTCCGGGCCGGCATCCAGTCGATCGACCGCGGGCAGATCGAAGCCTCCCGCTCGCTCGGCCTGTCGTTCTGGCGAACGATGTACCACGTGGTCCTGCCCCAGGCGTTCCGGCGCATGCTGCCGCCGCTGGGCAACAACGCCATCGCGCTGCTCAAGGATTCGTCGCTGATTTCGGCGATCGGACTCGCCGAGCTGGCCTATACGGCGCGCACCGTTGCCGGCGCCTATTCCCGCTATTGGGAACCCTACCTCACGATTTCTTTCATGTACTGGATATTGACGCTGGGCCTCGCCTGGGCGGTAAAGAGACTGGAGGCTCGTTATGGACGAGGTGATACGCGTTGAAGGCCTGACCAAGAACTTCGGCGACTTGCGGGTACTGCGTGGCATTGACTGTACGGTCAGCGCCTCGGAAGTGGTCTGCGTGATCGGCCCGTCCGGATCGGGCAAGAGTACCTTCCTGCGCTGCCTGAACGGTCTGGAGGAAGCCAGCGGCGGCCGCGTCCTGGTGCACGGCACGTCGGTTCACGACAACCACACCGACATCGACACGCTACGCTCGGAAATCGGCATGGTCTTCCAGCGTTTCAACCTCTTCCCGCACAAGACGGTACTCGAAAACATCACGCTCGCGCCGACCAAGGTTCGCGGCGTATCGCCCGCCGAAGCGAAACAACGGGCGCACGACCTGCTGGTCAAGGTCGGCCTGCTCGACAAGATCGATGCGTACCCCAACCAGCTCTCCGGCGGGCAACAGCAGCGCGTGGCCATCGCCCGGGCGCTGGCCATGCAGCCGGCGATCATGCTCTTCGACGAACCGACCTCGGCGCTCGACCCGGAAATGGTCGGCGAAGTGTTGAACGTCATGCAGACGCTGGCCGAAGAAGGGATGACCATGGTCGTCGTCACGCACGAAATGGGGTTCGCCCGGCGCGTCGCCCATCGTGTGCTTTTCATGGACGAGGGCATGCTGGTCGAGGAAGGCACGCCGGAAGCGGTTTTCGACAACCCCAGGGAAGAACGAACCCGCCGCTTCCTCGCCAACGTGCTGTAAAAACCATTCGTCACGCCGGCGGTAGCCGGTGTGATTTCCAGCCAAGCAACGGGCCGGCACGACGGCCCGTTGCCGCTTTCGAGCACCTCGTCACCGCGGACGAACGCCAGCTCGGACAATGCGCTCTGCCGAACAATGCATCGCACCAGCCTATTCTTCCGGCAGACAGCCTCCAGCCGCTTCAAAAAATCCACGCACCCAACAACGCTTTTAAACTATAATGAGACTGGTTATTATTTATACGCTACCATTTGACTTGGACGTTCCGGACACGAAAAGCGTTCCACACCCGCCGAAACGCCCCAGCCCTGGATACAAGGACACGCAATGAACGCGAGCTGTTTTCCCCTGATGATGGCCGACGAGGGCGTGCGCGTGCGCGTCGTCGCGCTCAAGGGTGGCGCCGGCCTCGACCGGCGGATGACCGAAATGGGTCTGAATGTCGGTGCCGAACTGGTCGTGCGTCAGCGCCAGGGCGGCGGCATGGTGGTCATGCGTGGCGAGACCCGCTTCGCTCTTGGGGGCGGCATGGCGCACAAGATCATGGTGGCGCCCACACAAGGACTTTGAAATCAATCAAGGAAGAGGAAATGACCAAGATCAGTGAACTGAGTGTCGGCGAGACTGCCCGGATCGTCGGCTTTGCAGAAGCCGGCAAGGGCTATCGCCGCAAGCTGTTGACGATGGGGCTGACTCCCGGCGCCGAAATCGGCATCACCCGCGTCGCGCCGATGGGTGACCCGGTCGAAATCCGGGTGAGAGGGTTCGCGCTCTCGCTGCGCAAGGAAGAAGCCGCGGCATTGGATGTGGAGAAAGTGTGATGAAGAACCAGTTTACGATCGGCCTCGTCGGCAACCCCAACTGCGGCAAGACCACCCTTTTCAACGCGCTGACCGGAGCGAAGCAGCGCGTCGGCAACTGGCCGGGCGTCACCGTCGAACGCAAATCCGGCGAGTTCCGTGTCGGCGATACGCATGTGGAAGTCGTCGACCTTCCCGGCACCTACTCGCTCGACGTCGTTGACCGCGAAGTCTCGCTCGACGAGATGGTCGCCCGAGACTACGTCCATTCCGGCGAAGCCGACCTGATCGTCAACATCGTCGATGCCTCGAACCTCGAACGCAACCTGTACCTGACGACGCAACTCGCCGAAATGGCCGTTCCCCTGCTCGTCGTGCTGAACATGACCGACATGGCCGAAGCCAAGGGCATGCGCGTCGACGCCAAGGGGCTCGCCGCGCAACTCGGTTGTCCGGTCGTGCCGGTCATCGCCTCGCAGGGCCAGAACATCGGCGCACTGAAGGACGCCATCGTCAAGGCCGCGCACGAACACCCCCGCGCCAGCGCGCGGCTGACCTACGCGGAAACCGTCGAGGAGGCGATCGCCGCCCTGATCGAACCGGTGAGCAAGATCGCCGTCGCCAAGGGCATCGACCCGCGCTGGCTGACCGTGCGCCTTCTGGAGAGCGACGACCTGGCCAACAAGACCGCCGGCCCGGAAATCACCGCCCAGGCCGCGGTGCACGCCAACGCGCTGGAGGACGATCTGGACATCTTCGTGGCTGACGCCCACTACAGTCTGGCCAATCGCATAGCCAACGGCTGCGTGAGCGTCACCGGACAGGTCAACCGCGACATGACCGACCGGATCGATCGCGTCGTGCTCAATCGCATGCTGGGGATTCCGATCTTCCTGCTGATGATGTACCTGATGTTCATGTTCACCATCAACATCGGCGGCGCCTTCATCGATTTCTTCGACCAGGCGGCGGGCGCCTTGCTGGTCGACGGCTTCGGCGAAGTGCTCGGCAGCGTCGGCTCGCCGGAGTGGCTGACTGTGCTGCTCGCCAACGGTATCGGTGGCGGTCTGCAGACCGTCGCCACCTTCATCCCGGTCATCGGCTTCCTCTACCTCTTCCTCTCGGTACTGGAGGATTCCGGCTACATGGCCCGCGCCGCCTTCGTCATGGATCGCTTCATGCGTTGGGTCGGCCTGCCGGGCAAGTCCTTCGTGCCGCTGATCGTCGGCTTCGGTTGCAACGTGCCGGCGATCATGGCCACGCGCACGCTGGAACATCGCCGCGACCGCCTGATGACGATCGCCATGGCGCCATTCATGTCCTGCGGCGCCCGCCTGCCGGTTTATGTCCTGTTCGCCGCGGCCTTCTTCCCGGAAAGCGGCCAGAACGTCGTCTTCGGCCTCTACCTGATCGGCATCGCCATGGCCGTACTCACCGGCCTGTTCCTGAAACATTCGCTGCTCAAGGGCGAAGCGACGCCGTTCATCATGGAGTTGCCGCCCTACCATCTGCCGACCGTCAAGGGCATCCTGACGCATACCTGGGAACGCCTGAAGAGCTTCATCGTCAAGGCCGGTCGCGTCATCGTGCCGATGGTGCTGGTACTCAACTTCCTCAACGCCGTCGGCACCGACGGCAGTTTCGGCAACGAGGACAGCGACAAGTCGGTGCTGGCCGAGATCGGCCGCTCCATCGCCCCGGCGTTCAGCCCCTTCGGCATGACCACCGACAACTGGCCCGCCGCCGTCGGCATCTTCACCGGCGTGCTGGCCAAGGAAGCCGTCGTCGGCACGCTCGACGCCGCGTATACGGCACTGGCGGAGCAGGATGCTGCGGAGAGCGGCGAAACAGCCGAGGAAGAAGAAGCGTTCAGTCTTGGCACGGCGCTGTCCGAGGCCGTCGCCACGATTCCGGCCAACCTGGCCGACGCGCTCGGTGGCTGGGCCGACCCGCTGGGTCTCGGCATCGGCGACCTGAGCGACAAGGACGCCGTGGCGGAAGAACAGGAGGTCTCCACCGGCACCTTCGGCGCCATGGCCGAGCGCTTTGATGGCGCAGCCGGTGCCTTCGCCTACCTGCTGTTCATCCTGCTCTACTTCCCCTGTACCGCGGCCATCGCCGTGGTTTATCAGGAAAGCGGCACGCGCTGGACAATCTTCGTTGCCGCCTGGACGACCGGCACCGCCTACGGGCTGGCCACGCTCTACTACCAGGCGGCCAACTACGCGAACACCCCCCAGGGCGCCACGACCTGGATCGTCGGCATCGTCGCCGCGTTCGTCGTCGCCTTCCTCGCGTTGCGACGGTACGGGCAGGAACCGTTGCCCACCGTCGTCCCGCTGTCGCAAAAAGCTTGAGGAGAGATGCCATGATCCTGTCCCGCGTCACCGAGTATCTGAAAACGCACCGCCGCGCCGCGCTCAACGACATGGCGGTGGGCCTCGATGCCACGCCGGAAGCCCTGCGGGAAATGCTCGCCGTTCTGGAGAGAAAGGGACGAGTACACAAACTCCCGTCCGGAACCGCTTGTGGCGGCGGCTGCAACAAGTGCAGCCCGACCAGCATCGAGCTTTACGAGTGGGTGGCATAGGCCCGTTCAATACCCTGCACGCCCGGCTGCTGCGCGGCGAGGAGATCCCCTTTTCGCGCTATGCCGGGCAGGTCGTGCTGGTGGTCAATACCGCCAGCCAATGCGGCTTCACCCCGCAATACGCCGCTCTCGAAACGCTCTACCGGAAATACGCCGAAAACGGTTTTGTCATCCTGGGTTTTCCGTGCAACCAGTTCGGCAACCAGGAACCGGGCAACGCGGAGAGCATCGCCGCAACCTGCCAGATCAACTACGGAGTGACCTTCCCGGTCTTCGAAAAGACGGAGGTCAACGGCCCCAACGCGTTCCCGCTGTTCAATTGGCTGACAGAAAGTCTGCCTGGCCTCTTCGGCCGCAGAGTGAGATGGAACTTCACCAAGTTCCTGATCGGCCGCGACGGAACGCCGCTGCGCCGCTACGCGCCGATCACGCCACCGGAAAAACTGGAAGCGGACATCCGTGCCGCACTCGGATTACGGAGCGATTGACGACTCGTAAAAAGGAAAACTCGGGACAGAGAGCGCCCGCGATTGCTTCGAACCGCTCCCGGGTCATTCCCGGGAGGATTTGGTGCCGACGATGAGACTCGAACTCATACGACCGAAGTCACTACCCCCTCAAGATAGCGTGTCTACCAATTTCACCACGTCGGCGGGGCCATTTTCTGCAATGGCATGGTGCCCAGGAGAAGACTCGAACTTCCACAGTGTTGCCACCACCAGGACCTGAACCTGGCGCGTCTACCAATTTCGCCACCTGGGCATCGTGGGAAAGGCAAGGATTATAGAGTTTTTTTCCGGTTCTTGCAAAGAAATTTATGGATATTTATGGAAACTCACCGTCCTCCCGCAATCGGCTGGGTAACGAAACCGATTTTCCCCAAACCGGCGCGACGCGCGGCGCTCATCGCCTCGGCGACGGCCTCATAGCGCGTCGCGCGATCGGCCATCAGATGCATTTCGACCTGCGGATCCTGCCCGACCGCGTCACGAAAGCGTGATTCCAGTTCGCCCAGGGACACCGCTTGTCCCGCCAGGGTCACACTCCCGTCGGCATCGATGCTTACCTGCAAGGTCGTGGGCTTGTGTTCAACCGGCGCACTTGAAGCTCGCGGCAGATCGACATTCACCGAATGCGTCAGCAAGGGCGCAGTGATAATGAAGATGATCAGCAGCACCAGCATTACGTCGACCAGCGGCGTGGTGTTGATCTCGGCCATCGGCGCCTGGGCGCCGGAGCTATTGAAACTGCCCATGGCCATGATCAGGCGGCTCCTGCTGCAGCACGCGCACGCATCGGATGAATTTGCGCACTGTTGGCGACAAACGGCTTGCCTACAGTGAAAAAGGCATGCAGGTCGTGGGCGAACGCATCCAGATCGGCCATGATCACGCGGTTGGCGCGGGTAAAAGCGTTATAGGCGAACACTGCCGGCAACGCCACGGCCAGACCGGCTGCCGTCATGATCAACGCTTCGCCGACCGGGCCGGCGACCTTTTCCAGCGCCGCCTGGCCGCTCATCCCGATCGCCACCAGCGCATGGTAGATGCCCCAGACGGTTCCGAACAGGCCGACAAAAGGCGCCGTGGCACCAGTCGTCGCCAGCAGCGTCAACCCGTTTTCCATGCTCGCCTGGGTGCTCTGCAATTGTTGCCGTAACGCCCGCTCCATCTGCTCGGCGGGATCGAAACGGGAGAGCAGGCGTCCGCTGGCCGCCTCGAACTCGCTGTTGCAGCAATTGGCTTGTGTCGCCAGTTGCGCAAAGGGACTATCGACGCCGCCTTCGCGCAAGTTTTCAATACCGTCGACCACCGACTGCGCGGCCCAGAAACGGCCCACGCAGCGCGCCGCCTGACGCATGCGCCACCAATCGAACGCCTTGGCGAGAATCAGATACCAGCTCGCCAGCGACATGATGAGTAGCGCGATGGCGACCGTATGCGAAACACCATCGCCGCTCGCCCACAGATGTGCCAGACCGAATGCGTTTTCCTGCATGTTTACTGCTCCAACTTGAAAATGACGGGAACCAGAACCCAGCTCTGCACCGGCGTTTCGCCGCGCCGCGCCGGGATGAATTTCCACTGACGAACCGTACGCAACGCGGCCTCGTCGAGGCGCGCACTGCCGGAAGAATTCTTAACCTCGACGCTCTCGGCCGCCCCTTGCGGCGTGACCAGCACGCGCAAGGTCACCTTGCCTTCTTCGCGCATGCGCCTTGAGATCGGCGGATACGGCGGCGCTGGATTGCGCAGATAGTCGGCGTCGAAACGCGCTTGCGAGGTTCCGTCGCCCGAACCAGACGGCGCGAAAAACGCTCCCCCGCCGGACGCACCGGTGCTGGCCGCGTTGCCGCCGCCGGTGGCCGGCGCGGCGACGGCCCCGGCCACACTCGACGACGGCACAGGCGACGGCGGCGCAATGGCGGACTCCGAAGAAACCGTACTTGAGGTCGACTCCAGCGGCGGTTCGGCCCCCATCGACGCCGGCACCTTGACCGCAGGCGCCTTGACGACCGGCTTGCTGACAGGGCGCGATCGCTGCGGCACAGTCCGGGGTACCGGTGGTGCGACTGCCGGTGTTGCAGCCTTGGGCTGTGCCTGTGCCGCGGGGCCGCCGGCCGCCATCGGCAGGAGCTCGACGGCGATCGTATGCGCCTCGATCGGCGGCACCTCGACCCGGGCCAGGGTCAGCATCGCCAGCAACACGAGATGCGCGCCAACGACGATGCCGAACAGGCCGCTTCGCTGCGCGACGGTAGGAACGGCAAGCATTGCGCTCATGCTGCTGCCACCCACGTGGTCATCAGAAGCGCCACGTCACTCCACCGGTCAGGGTATGGGTCGTCGACTTCGGGCTCTCGTTGTCGGTCGTGCGGATGAAACCCAGCGCCAGATCGACGTCCTTGTTCGGCGAATAGATCGCCCCGACTTCCGCAAACTTCGAGCGCACCGTATGTCCGTCGGCGCGCGCCGAATCGGTCCCGACATCAAGGGCCAGCTTCCATTGTTCCGACACATCCCAGACCGGGGCCAGAGAGAACCGCTTGTAGTCGGTCCGCGGATTCTCGTCAGAATCGCGGAAGCGATCACGCCCGACGCCGGCATTGAAATGAAGCGAGCCGAACGGCAGATCCTGGCTGAGGATGAAGGTCAGGCTTCCGGAGGTCTTGCCGGTGCCCAGCCCCTCCCGCTCGCGCGACGAACTGACCGGGATCGCCAGCTCCGGCTTGACCGCCAGGCTGGTGCCGGACTCGTCGTTCTCGAAGAAACGCCACTTGGCACCGACCACCGTATTGCCTAGGCCGCTGGCCTCATCACCGGTAACGCGGATGCGCGACCAGGCGACGCTGGCGTAGATATCCACCGAATCGGTCAGTCCGTAGGTATAGCCCAGAGGAACGGTATGCACCCGCTCGGTATCGCCGCCCACACGCGTGCGATCCCGGCTGTACGACGCCTCGAGCTGATTGCCGCCCGCGCCTTGCGTGCCGGTGTCGTCGGTTATCAACGGCTGCAAGGCCGATGCCGAACCGCTGACACCCATAACAACGGCGAAGAGAGCTACGCAGCGGAAAAGCGAAGCACTTCCCGGACACTTCATGGCCTTTTCAACTTTCACAACACAACCTCCAGTCAGAATAAACATTAAGTGATAATCTATATTATCGTACATGATAACCATTTTCAGTTCCATGACTAGCGCCGACCGGCTGCGCGGTGATCATCGAAACCCCGCCCGAAATCGACGCGATGCCCGACGGATTGCCGGACAAGGCGCGCCAGGCCTTCCTGCTATCGCAACTGGAAAGGCTGCGCCATGCGGGCATTCCTGAGCCTCTCGGCGTCTCGCTGAGAACGTTGAAGAATTACATGCTGTGCGCAACGACCGATTGTCTGCGCATCGCCCGCCCCCCCCTGCCGATCCACTGCCCCAGGCAGCGGCATGATTCGAGCCGCTCGCTTCTGGCGAGGAACCGCGAAAGATCGTCAATGTTACTTCGAGTGGAGGAATGCCACCCCGGACGTTACGCAAGCATAAAACCGGTTGTTCCCCGAGCCGGCTATTTCTTCTGCAAGGGACACTTCTTGCAGGGATGCGGTTTCTTGCAGCATTTCTTGCTCTTGCTCATGAATGGCTCCTCTTTATGATTTCTGGCTATCCTCACCTTCGTCACCCGCCAGGCGGGTAGCCTCGCCGATCAGGCGTCCGAGACTGGAAACCCCGTTGCTCTTGACGAACATGCACGGCTTGCCAGTCCGCTTGCACATTTCCTTGACCCGCCAGTAAGCGTTGTGGCTGATGCAGCCGACCTGACAAATGACGATGTCGGCGGCCGCCAGCGCACCTTCGATCCGGTGCATACTCTCCTCCCGACCTCCGTCGTGGTGCATGAAGCGTCCGCCATGCTGCTCGATCAGATCGCGATAGGAATTGATCGAGCCGGAGCGACCACCGACGCACAACACGCACTTCCCCCGCAACGACTCGCGAATCGACGGCAACATAGGATCGACGCCGTCATCGCCGCCCCCCGACAGCGCGTCCTGGTTCAGCGCCTCGATGGTCTCTTCGGCGTACGCGGCAAGATCACGCAAGCGAACCACCTCCCGCTCCAGCTCCTGCTCGCGCTCGCGCGCGGCGGAAAGTCGTGATTCGGCATCCTGCAGACGCACAAGAAGCAGCTCCCGTTCACGAAGATCAGGCAGCGCAGCAACCAGCCGGTCGAGTTCGCGTTGTACGCGCCGGGCCGCGGCGTCGCGCGCCGAGAGTTCGGCCTGCAGCGCCGCGACGCGCCGGGTCAGTTCCTGTAAGGCGAGCAGACTCTCCGCACGCTGCAGCTCGTGCCGTTTGCGCATCGCCTCCAGCTCGATGCGCAATTGCTCGTTCTCGTCGCGCAACGCCTTCATCGCTTTCAGATCGATACGAACGCCGGCGCCAACCTGGTGCTGGATCATATGGATGTCGCTATGGATTTCCTGCTCCAGTTCCTCCGAACACAACGGGTGCGTACTCGCCGCCCACAGGCCGGCCGGGATCTCCATCCCCAGCCTGCAGATTTCCCGCCAGGCCGCGCGTAGATCGTCGGCCGACTTGCACGCCGCGAATTTCCGGATCGTCTGCGCGTAGCGCCGGTCGAGAATCCGGCCGAACTGTTCCGACAACGGGCAGCGCGTATCGCACACGCCCACGGCGATCGTGTGCCACATGTAGTCGGTCGTTTCCGGCGGATATTTCAGGTACTTGTTGATCATTCGCCGCAGTTCGGCGACATCGAAACAGACGCCAATCACCGGGCAATGGTATTTGCTGGGCAACTCCCACAAGCGACGACGGCGCGTCGTTCTCGATTCAGTCTCGGGTGCGACACTGCGCGGACCGGGCAAACCGGACCTGTCGCCCGCCCCCCCCGGGTTGCGCTTGGGAAGGACGGCGGCCCAAGCCCCGTAATTGATGACTCCGGACATATCCCGCCCCCCGATCACATGCATGAGGAGCGGTGCTGCAGCAGCACCATGTCTTCGGCAAACCGGTCACGTTCCGACGCCATCCGAGCGCATTCCGCGTGGGCATCACGCAACGCTTTTTCCAGCATGCCGGCACGCCTCGCCTCGCGCCGCAACGCCTCGTTCTCTTCGCGGCACGCCAGCAAGCGGCGCGCGAGATCAATCACCGGATCGTCGCTGGCCACTGATTCCAGACGCCGCCGATAGGCCGAATTCAGGTTTTCCAGGCGCGTCACCTCGCTCGTCAGGGCACAGATCCGCCGCGTGCTCTCAAGTGCACCACGATGCAGTCGCTCGCGCGTATCCCGCAACGCCAGACGCAGGGCACGCAGTTCTTCGACGACCTCACCCGGCAAATCGGCCCGCTGACAGGACAGGCCAGCCACAGGGGCGTCGCAGTCGGGGAAGCGGGCAACTTCACTCGAAAGTTCGCTTGACATGATCATGATCGGTCACCTCCAGAAACACGGGAATGAACGCGGGGTTGAAGCGGAAGGGCACACCGGCATTTGTGTGATATTGATTCTCATGCCCAGAAGGACAAAATGTCAACAACTATTGCAACTGGTTCTCATTATTTTTCTCAATAATATTGACAAGAACCAGAATTTATCCGTTAATGATAATCGCTGTCTTTTAAACGCAGAGAATATCCCCGTCACCGACTCAATCACATCAGCCATACCCCGCCGCACGCAGCCGGGTACACCATCCGATTCATCGACACGCACCAACACGCTTTCCCGGAGACGACGCCATGAACGACTGTCCGACGCGCGCCACTGCATCCTCCCGGATCATCAGCGGCGCCCTCGCCTATCTCTCCATGCACCTCGACAGCGCCTGCCCGCGCAGTGACTATCTGGCCGCCCTGCTCCTCGGACGCATCGCCGACGACCCGGAAAACGATGCCGAACTGCGCGCACAGGCCCGCCACCTGGCCGACATCATCGAAGCCGGCAACGGCCACTACCGCCAGCCAGCCCGCCGGGGCTGGCGCCGCGCTGTCCGCCAGCCCCGGCCCGGCGCTTGCGCATCTCTCACCAGCGACTCCATGCAGCCTGGAGTCCCGGCATGACTGCAGACAGTCTGCCGCGGAAGAATGTCCTGGCGGCGCTGCTCGGCGAGAAAGGCGGCGACGCCGGCCTGCAGTTCGCCTCGTCTCCGGTTCCCGAACCCGCCCAGCCGGTACGCAAACGTGCCCGTCTGTGGGACATCGACCCTCGCTACCTGCGCCAGATCGTCGGCCACTGCCTGCCGCCGGAAATGCTCACCGCCATCGCCCGTGCCCATTTCTGCAACGTCGACCCGGCCAATGGCTATGCCATGCACATCGAGGCAATCGGCTTTGCCGCAACGCGTAACGCCGTCTCGGAAGCGATGCAGGAACGCCTCGACCGGCTGCACGCTGCCGCCCTGCGGCGCTACGAAGCCGCGCGCCACGCCGCCGCTATTCTCACCCTCTGGGACGAAGACAGCGCACGCGGCGAAATCGCCGGGCCGCTTTGGGCGGCGATGACACACAAGGCGATCACCGCGAGCGGCCAGTACGAACTCAACGCGCGCATGCACATCCTCTCGCACCACCTCGTCGCCGCCGATGCCGCACAGCGCCGCGCGCTCGCCGAACTGGAGGCCCGCTGCGCCCATCTCGCCGCGGCCAACGACACCCTGAAAGCCCAGCACGCCCGCGACCTTGCCCGGCTGCGCCAGCAACTGCAGAAAGCCTCGATCGAGAACCGGCGGCTCGCCGCTGTCGAACGGGAGAACGCAATCCTCGCCGCCCGCCTCGAACGACTCGAGCAAGCCCACGCCGAGAGCACGCTCGAAGCCGAGATTGCCAACCTCAAGAGCGCCAACGAAGTCCTCACCCTGTCCGCGCAACGCACCTGGGCGCTGGAAAAATCGCTGCGTGCCGCACACGAGGAACTCGACCGGATGGCCCGCGAGCGGAACGATGCCATTGCCGAACGAGACGCCGTGCAACGCGTACTCGCGACGTCAGGCAACGAGGCCGACCCCTCGGCTTCCTGCGCAGGCGACTGCGCCGACTGCAGCAACGCCTGCCAGGAGCGCTGCATCCTCTTCGTCGGCGGGCGCATCTCGCTGCTGCCGCACTACCGCACCCTCGCCGACCGCCTCGGCATCCGCCTTGTGCATCACGATGGCGGCCTCGAAGAATCGCTGTCCCGGCTGCCGGAAATGATCGGCCAGGTCGACGCCGTCGTCTGCCCGACCGACTGCGTCAGCCACAACGCCTACCACCGGGTCAAGCGCCACTGCAAGCAGGCCGGCAAACCCTGCCTGCTCTACCGCGGCGCCGGACTGTCAGGCTTCGCCGCGGCGCTGGCGCGCCTCTCCGCCGGTGAGGCGACTCTCGCGGCATCGGACGTGAACCTCGCCTGACCCTGCAATGAATCAGACAACAGAAACCCGAAAACAGAGACCAGCCCCATGGAATCCATGACTACCGAACAGCGCCTCGCCGCCATCGTCGCATTGCTTTCCTCGTCTGCGCTACGCGGCACCACGGCCAGCAAGAACGCAGCATTGTGCATGCATCTCGATACCTTGCTGCGAGGCGACGAGAAACTCGACCCGAACCTCAGGAAGACCCTCGAAAAGGCGCTCAATGAATGGAAGCTGACGCTTCACTTCAACTGTTGCCCGACCCGGGACAACCTGCCATCCCACGCAGCCGCTCCCGTGCTGCATTGACCACCCTTCACCTGGAGACACCATGTCACGCTACACCGGACCGCGCCGCAAGATCCTGCGCGCCCTGGGCATCGACCTGCCCGGATTGTCCCGCCACACCATCGAAGGCAACCCCAATCCGCCCGGCCAGCACGGCCACCAGAAAGCCAACCGGAAGAAGTCCGAATTCGGACTGCAGCTAATGGAAAAACAGAAGCTGCGCTACAACTACGGTGTGTCCGAGAAGCAACTGCGGCGGATCGTCGAGGACGCCAAGCGCCAGCGCGGCGCAACCGGCGACCGCATCGTCGAACTGCTCGAACGGCGGCTCGACAATCTGGTCTTCCGCGCCGGTTTCGCGCCGACCATCCCGGCCGCCCGGCAGATGATCAGCCACGGCCATATTCAGCTCAACGGCCGCCGCGTCACCATCCCCTCGATCCGCGTGCGCGCCGGCGACGTCTTCGGCCCGACCGAAGGCGGCAAGAAGCTCGATGTGCTGCAGGCCACCCTCAACATGCCGGCGCTCGAACGCCCTGACTGGATCGCGTTCGACGCAACCGTGCAATCGGCCCGGCTGGCGTTCCTGCCGGAGGGGGTAGATGCAGCGCCGTTCCCTCTCGACGTTCACCGCATCGTCGAGTACTACGCGACACGAATTTGAACCGCAGCGCCGCAGACAGCCTTCTGCCTTGGGCAAAGGCCTTTCATATTCGGGCGCGATAACGCTTCGGCGGCACCCCGAAATGGCGCCGAAACGCCGTCGAGAAGTTCGCCTGGCTTGAATACCCGGCGATCTCGGCGGCGCGCGCCACGCTTACCCCCTCGTTCTGCAAGGCCACCGCAGCGCGCCGCAACCGGCTGGCCCGCAAATAGTCGAAGACCGTCTTGCCGAAAGCGGCCCGAAACTGCTGCTGCAGCGAGTTGCAGTTGCAGCGCATCGCCCGTGCCATTTCGGCCAGGCTCATCGCATCGGCATTGCCGCTGTCGAGCAGGTCGCGCAGACGGCACGCCCGCGCGTACTCGTCCGGGCGCAACTCCGGCGCCATCGATGGTGGTCTCGAACGAGCGGATTCCGCCGCCTGCGCAAACGCCTCGGCGACGAGTTCGAGCACGCGGCTTTCCAGATAGAGGCCGGACATCGGTCCGGCCAACGCGGCAGGATTGAGCAACTGCTCGGCAATGGCCAGAGCCCGCGGACTCGGCGCCCAGGTTCGTATCGCCAGATGACCGCAGAGCGGGCACGTCGACGAGCGCAGGGAACCGAGCCATTCGGCAGTCAGCGTGATCACGATCATGCGTTGCCGGTCGCCTTTCATGCTGCGCCGCTCGAACGATTCACCGCGATCCAGGCACAAGACCGCCCCCCGGGGAGTCGCCCCGGCGCCCTGTCCGGCATCCAGTGGCAAGTCGCTGCCACCGATGCGCACCTTCGCCTCGCCCTCCATCCGGAGCAAGACCTTGACGCAAGGCCCCGGAAGGTGGGCGCGCGTCGTCAACGGCTGGAGACTGATGATGTCCGTGCAGTGCAGATAAACCCCGGCACGCAGGCATTGAACCGAGAACGTGCCCTGCATCACCGGCGATGCTTCCCCGAGCGCGGACGCAACCGCATCGACCGGCCCGGAAGCCCTCTCGCGCAGCGCATGCATATCGATCAGGCGCAAATGATGCCGAAGGGAAAGCCGGTCTTGCTGAAGGCCGTAGGTCGACGCATCCACCGGAAGCTCGACGCCTGAATCGGCAACCGCGGAATTCGCGCAATCAAACATTTTTCTTCTTCGGGAAAACGAAATATTTGCCGGATTTTGCCATACTTCACACCAACTGTTAATGAGAATTATTTTTATTTCTCGCCGTTTTCTTCACCCCAACCTTTTCGGAATCAGTATGCCCACGCCCTTGCTTTCCCTTCGCATTCGCCCCATCGCGCTGAGCCTTGTCCTCGCCTACGGTTGTGTTCCCGCCGGGGCCGCCGAGCCTGAAACCACGTTATCGGAAACCGTCGTGCTCGGCACGGCCGAAGAAACACTCAAGCAGGCACCGGGCGTGTCGACCATCTCCGCCGAGGACATCGCCAAAAAGCCGCCCGCCAATGACATTTCGGAAATCATCCGCACCATGCCTGGCGTCAACCTCACCGGCAACTCGACGAGCGGCCAGCGCGGCAACAATCGGCAAATCGACCTGCGCGGCATGGGACCGGAAAACACCCTGATCCTGATCGACGGCAAGCCGGTCAACAGCCGTGCGGCCGTGCGCTACGGCTGGCGCGGCGAACGCGACACCCGCGGCGACAGCAACTGGGTGCCGGCGGAACAGGTCGAGCGCGTCGAAGTCATCCGCGGACCGGCCGCGGCGCGCTACGGCAACGGCGCCGCCGGCGGCGTGGTCAACATCGTCACCCGGCAGCCGACGGAGGAATGGCACGGCCAAGTCACGCTCTACGCCAACATGCCCGAGCATTCCGAGGAAGGTGCAACGCAGCGCATGAACTTCGGCGTGGGCGGCGCGCTCAGCGAAAACCTGTCCCTGCGGCTCTACGGCAACCGCAACAAGACCGAGGCCGACGACCGCGACATCAACGACGGCCACCAGGCTCCCGGCTACGCCAGTGCGCTGCCGGCCGGACGCGAAGGCGTGAGCAATCGCGACCTCGGCGGCCGCCTCGCATGGAAACTCACCCCCGGGCATACGCTGGAGTTCGACGCCAGCTACAGTCGCCAGAGCAACATCTACGCGGGCGACACGCAGAACAACGGCACGAATGCCGTCGTGGAAGACATGTACGGCAAGGAAACCAACCGGATGACCAAGAACGCCTACGCCGTGACGCACAAGGGCAAATACGACTTCGGCACCTCGCTGTCGTATGTCCAGCTGACCGAGACGACCAACCGGCGCATCCAGGAAGGTTTGGTCGGCGGCACGGAAGGGATGTTCCTCAGTGGCGCTCCCACCTACCTCACCAGCGACCTTCGCGAATGGGTAGCCCACAGTGAAATGAGTTTGCCGATCAAGGCCGGGTTCAACCAGGTGCTGACCGCAGGTATCGAATGGACCGAGCAAAAGCTCACTGATCCGGCCTCCAATCTGGTGGCGACGACCTACGGCACGATTCCCGGAGTCAACAGCACGGGCCGGAGTTCGGATGCCGAGGCCACGATCTTCTCCGTCTTCGCCGAGAACAACATCGAAGTCGCCGCCGGCACGTTGCTGACTCCCGGCCTGCGTTTCGACAAGCACAGCGAATCCGGCGTCAACTGGAGCCCATCGCTGAACCTGACACAGGTGCTGACCGACACGCTGACGCTGAAGGCCGGTATCGCCCGCGCCTACAAGGCGCCGAACCTCTACCAGAGCAATCCGAATTATCTGCTTTTCAGCTCGGGCAACGGCTGTAACACCATCGGCAACGGCACCACCGGTTGTTACCTGCTCGGTAACGACGACCTCGACGCGGAAACCAGCATCAACAAGGAACTGGGGATCGAATACAAGACCGCGGACGTTTCCGCCGGCATCACCTGGTTCCACAACGACTACCGCGACAAGATCCAGGCCGGAACGACGCCGGTGGGCATCACCACAACCGGCAACCGCAGCATCTATCAGTGGACCAACATCCCGAAGGCTGTCGTCGAGGGGATCGAAGGCAGCCTGCGCTTCCCGCTGCGCCGTTCTCTCGACTGGATCACCAACTTCACCTACATGCTGCAGTCGAAGAACAAGACGACCGGCGATTACCTGTCGATCATCCCGAAATACACGGTCAACTCGTCGCTCGACTGGAAGATCAACGACGCGGCCAGCGCGCTGTTCAGCGTCACCTGGTACGGCAAACAGGAGCCGATGAAGTACGACTACAAAGGCAACGCGGTCACCGGCAGATCGGCCAACTCGGTATCGCCGTACGCCATCGCCAGCCTCAGCGGCAACTACGCGTTCAGCAAGAACCTCAAGCTGACCGCCGGTATCAACAACCTGTTCGACAAGCGCCTGTATCGCGAGGGCAACGCCGTTTCGGCAAGCAACACCGCAATCTACGGCAGCAGCGGTGGAGCGGGCGCGGCGACCTACAACGAGCCAGGCCGGACTTACTACGTGTCGTTGACCACCTCGTTCTGATAGCGAATGAACGCGGTTTTTCCGATGGCGGCATGCGTCGCCATGTTGCTCATGGCGGTCGCCGGCAGCTCGTCGGCGGCCAGCAAAGTCACCGGCGAAGTAGCGGCCCCCACTGTCGAACGCCTGTCTCTCGAAAGCGAGCCTGCCGGACACCGGTACCGCGTATCCATCCTGCGCCCGGCGGCTCCGCCGCCGGCTGACGGGTATCCGGTGCTGTTCCTGCTCGACGGCAACGCCGCCGAGCAGGACCTCGTCAAAACCGAGGCCCTCGCGACGCCGGAAGGCCGCTCCCTTGCCCTCGTCACGGTCGGTTACGACACCGACCAACGTTTCGACGTAGCGGCCCGCGCCTACGATTACACGCCAGCCCTCGTGCCAGGAGCAAACGAACGCGACCCGCTCGACGCGACGCGACGCAACGGCGGCGCCGATGATTTCCTGGCTTTCATCCAGGCGACGATCCTGCCGGCGGTCGAACGTCAGATTCCGGTCGACCGCCGCCGGCTCGGACTGTGGGGCCACTCCTACGGCGGCCTGTTCGTGCTGCACGCCCTTCAGCACGCGGACACCTTCCGCTGCCACATCGCCGCCAGTCCTTCGCTGTGGTGGCGCGACGGGTATCTGTTCAAGCGTCGGGATGACTTCCGGGAAAGCTTCGCCGGGCGGCGATTCGGCTTGCTGATCACCCGTGGCTCGGCCGAAACGACCCGCCGGCCGGGTGACGACGAACCCCGCGCACTCGCCCGCTGGCGGCAGACGTCCAGCGTTCCGCCGAACGCCGCCGAGGAATTCGCCGGCAGCCTGCAGTCTCTTCCCGGCGCCCGTATCGCTTACCTCGAGCTCCCCGGACTCAGCCACGGCGAAGCCTTCGCCGCTTCCCTGAACCCGACGCTGCGCTGGTTCTCCGACTGCGCATCCGCAAACACCATCGCCACCTCCGATGACCCGAAAATCCGATAAAACCGTCCGTTTCGATCTGCCGCTGCGTCTCGGCGCGGCGGCTCTGGGCGGCTACGCCCTGTGCTGGAGCCTGTTCGTTCTGCTCTGTGCCTGGCTGCCGTTCTCGAAGGCCACCGTCTGGTATTTCACCGGGCAACTCGCGCCGTTGCCGCTCCTGGGCGTCCTGCTCTGGGCCTTTGCCGCGCACGGCGCGTGGCGCGCCCTGCTCTGGCCGCTCGCGCTGGCTGCTGGCCTGTATCTCCTGGTACTGATCCGATGAGCCCACTCGGCAAGGCCCTGATGGGACTCCATGCCTGGGGCGGCATGATCTTTTCCTGGTTGCTCATTCCGGTATTCATCACCGGCAGCATCGCCGTCTTCGAACCCGAGGTCAGCCAGTGGATGCAGCCGGAACTCACGGCCCACCCGACTCGCCCGAGCGACGCGGTCGCGCTCGCCGAAACCCATCTGAACGAACACGCCAGCGACCAGCCGTTCTGGCGCATCCGCCTGCCCTCCGAGCGGGAACCGCACATCGGCGTCGCCTGGGGCAAGAATCCCCGCCAACTGCACGAGGCGACGCTCGACGCCGTCAGCGGCGAACCGCTGCACGAACGCGCAACGGAAGGTGGGCATTTCTTCACCCACTTCCACGCCGACCTGCTGCTCGGCGCGCCGGGGCGCTGGATCGTCGGCGCCGCCGGGATCGTCATGTTGGCCGCGTTGGTCTCCGGCATCCTCATCCACCACCGCTTCTTCGCCGAGTTCTTCACCTTGCGGCCGCATGCCGGCAAGCGCCGCGCCTGGCTCGACCTGCACAATCTGAGCGGCGTCGCTTCCCTGCCCTTCCTGCTGATGATTACCTATACCGGCTGCGTGATCCTGGCCGAAACCTTCATGCCGGCGGCCACGCACGCGCTGTACGACGGCAACCCGCGCGCCAACCGCGCCGAGGTGGTCAAGTCCTTCGAGCGCAAGCCGAGCGGCGTACCGGCCGGGATGCTGCCGCTCACCACTCATCTGGCCGCCGCGGAAGCGATCCTCGGTGAGGGCAAGGTCAGCAGCCTTCTGGTACGTCACCCCGGCGACCGCAACGGCCTGGTCCAAGCCTACCGTCACGTCGACGACCGCCTCGCCGCCGTGTCCGATCACGTCACCTTTGATGCCGCAAACGGCACGCTGTTCGGGCAGCAGACCGAATGGAACCCGATGACCTATGCCTACCGCGCCCAGGTCGGGCTGCATACGGCGCATTTCGGCGGCTTGCCGCTGCGCTGGCTGTACTTCCTTTCCGGCCTGCTCGGCGCACTGATGATGGCCGCCGGCACCGCGCTCCTGCTGCGCAAGCGCCGCCAGCGCGCGGGAGAAGACCGCCCGCAACGTCTGCTCGACGCGCTGGGCGCCGCGTCGATACCGGGATCGGTTCTCGCCAGTCTGGCCTACCTGGCCGCCAACCGGCTGATTCCCGCCGAGACCGGCGGCCGGGAAACGCTGGAAATCGCCGCCTTCTTCTCCGTCTGGGCGATCACCTTGATCCACGCCCTGCTTCGCCGCCGCCGGGCCTGGCACGAACAGTTCGTCGCGGCTTCGGCGGCGTGCGTGTTGCTTGCCCTCGCCGACACCTATTCCGGCGGCCTGGTCGATGCGGCGCGACGCGGCGTCGATCTGACCCTGCTCGCCACCGGCGCGCTGCTATTCGCCAGCAGCCGGCGCTTTTTCCGCACTGGAGACGCCACATGATGCCGCTGCTCGTGACCGGACTGCTGACCCTCGTCGCGATGGGCTGCCTCGCGCTGGGTATGGAGCGCCATTTTCACGCCTGGTTGGGGCGCGCCGCGACACCGCGCCAGCGCAAAGATCTGCGGTTGGCCGGCTGGTTCCTGCTGGCCGGCGCCATCGCACTCAGCATCCGGCATTGGGGCGCGAGCATTGGCCCGGTGATCTGGCTTGGCGTACTCACCTTTGCCATTCTCGGCGTCGCACTGATTCTTGCCGTGAGAGGTCGCTGAAGCGGCACGGGTCCAATCGGTCACGATGAATCAATCGGACTATTCTGAATTTCAGAATCCGTCATTCCGGGCTTGCCCCGGAATCATATGACCGATGGCTTCAACCGCTCAGCGAGACGCCAGCGAACAGCGCCAGGATCACACCCAGGGCGGTGGCCGCCGCGGCAGGCGCACTAAGCCGGGCCAGCGTCCGGCCGCCGATACTCATCACCAGACCAAACTTGAAGAGCAGATTCGACAGGTAGGCAATGGCGATGGTCGCGACCGTCACGTCCGGCGTCAGTTTGCCCTGGTCGAAGAGACGCAGCATCGAGATCGAGATGGCGTCCACATCCGTCAGGCCGGAAATAAACGCCAGCAGGTAGAGGCCGCTGCTTCCGCTCAGGTTGGCAAGCCACGCCGAGATCAGTGAAATGACGGCGTACAGCGCGGCGAAGGTCAGCGCGGTGCGGATCTCTGTGGGATTCTTCATCTCCGGCATAGGGAACTCGCCCTCCGCACCAATCCGACGCCACCAGGAGAAAGTAAGCAGTGAACCAGCGATCAGACCACCCGCCAAAACCGGGATCAGGTGCGGCGAGATGCTGGGCGCGACGAGCGAACTGACCACCGCCAGGCGGATCAGCACGACCAGATTGGCAATCATGATGACCACGACCGCCAGCTTTCCCAGGTTCTCGTTGCTGCGTGCGTGCCGGGCATAGATCAAGGTCGTCGCGGTACTCGATACCATGCCGCCGAAAAAGCCGAGCAAGGGCGCGCCGAAACGCTGTCCGACGAAACGCAGCGACACGTAGCCGGCAAGACTCAGGCCGGAGATCAGAACAACCATGAGCCAGGTCTGGTAGGGGTTGAGGGTTTCAAATGGCCCGAAGTCGCGATTGGGCAGAACCGGCAGGATGACGAAGGACAGCACGGCGAACTGGAGGATCGATTGCAGATCCTGGCGGGACAGGCTCTTGCTGATGTTCTGCAGTTCGGGCTTGAAGTGCAAAAGCAGGGTCATCGCCACGGCCAGCAGGACCGCCAGCGCGCCAAAGCCGAACCAGACCAGCGCGCCGAGGCCGAAGCACAGCAGCAGCGCGGCCTGCGTGGTCGTCCCCGGATCATCGGTGGGAGAACCGTCCAGATAGGCGCTGACGATCAGGCCGGCGACGGCAAGCAACCCGGCGGCAAGCAGCCAAGGGGAATCCACGTGCTCACTGAGCAACGCCAGCAACGTACCGAGCAGGGAAGTCAGCGCAAAGGTACGCAGTCCGGCCTTGGCGGCCGGGCTGCGTTCGCGCTCCAACCCGACGAACAGCCCGATGGACAGGCTGGTCAGGAATGCCGGCAGATATTCCAGCCCGTTGCTTGCGGTAGCCAGATCCGATGCCTCCATGTTTTTCTCCTGTCTATAAAGACTTGGTTCGCTGTCGCGCCTTGGGTTCCCCGCCCCCGCACGACAAGCGGCGGGCAATGGCGAAGAGCGTCGAACACTACCGGAGCCGATGCGTCGTGATGCGCTCGCTCTGGCGTGCGGACGCTTTCGGCTCCGTTCTGGCCTGCAGGATTTCCGGCAGCTTCACCTCTACCCAGTCGGCGAGGTCGCGCACCCGAAGCGCGACCTCGTTGCCCAGCGGCGTCAACGAATACTCAACGTGCGGCGGGACAACCGGATAGGACACGCGCAGGACGAAGCCGTCGGCCTCCAGCCATTGCAGGGTCTGCGCCAGCATCTTCTCGCTGACGCCGCCGATCTTTCGCCGCAAGTCGCTGAAACGGTGCGTCCCGCCCAGCAGCGCCACGAGGAGGAGGACGCCCCAGCGGCTGGTCACGTGCTTCAGGATCTCGCGCGACGGGCAGGCCTCGGCAAAAAGGTTGCCGCGCAGAGTACCGCGCGACAAAAGCTCGGTCAGGGTAACAGCGGGCATGTCTGGATCCGGGGATTTTTCTGTTTTGGCAACCTTGTTCGACGGCATACACTAACCTCCAGGTGCGTACTTACTATTGGTAAGTGTATCCGATATCGTCTGCGCTCCTACCCATCAACACCAAGGAGTTTGCATCATGATCGTCATCACCGGCGCCTCCGGTCAACTCGGCCGCCTCGTCATCCAGTCCCTGCTGACCAAAGTCCCTGCCAGCCGGATCGTCGCCGCCGTGCGCAATCCGGAGAAAGTCTCCGATCTCGCCGCGCTGGGCGTGCAGGTCCGTCGGGCGGACTATACCGATTCATCCTCCCTCGATGCGGCGTTTCAAGGCGCAGAAAAAGTCCTGCTGATTTCGTCGAGCGAGGTCGGCCAACGCCAGACCCAACACCGGAACGCCATCAACGCGGCCCGGAGAGCCGGCGTTGCGTTGCTCGCTTACACCAGCCTGCTGCACGCGGACACGTCGCCCCTGGGGTTGGCGGGCGAACACGTGGCGACCGAAGCCTGGCTCGGCCAATCAGGCGTTCCGTTCGTGTTGTTGCGCAACGGCTGGTATACGGAGAACTATCTGGCCAGCATTCCGCCCGCGCTGCAACACGGCGCCTTCATTGGCAGTGCCGGGGAAGGACGCATAGCTTCCGCCGCGCGTGCCGATTACGCCGAAGCCGCCGCCGTCGCCCTGACCACGCCGGAACAATCCGGCAAAGTGTATGAACTCGCGGGCGATGGCGCCTATACCTTGGCCGGGTTTGCCGCCGAATTGAGTCGCCAGTCCGGCAAAGCGATCCCGTACGTCGATATGTCGGAGAACGAGTACAAATCAGCCCTGGTCAGCGCCGGCTTGCCGGAGCCGATTGCGGGACTACTGGCCGATTCCGATAGCGGTGCATCCAGAGGCGGATTGTTCGATGACACACGCCAGCTCAGCGCCCTGATCGGTCGTCCGACCACGCCGCTTGCGGTATCGATGCGCGCCGCCTTGGCTTAACACCAAGGTGCGATAAACCCGCTACGACGACCACCACCGGGGATGGGGCGCCATAGTCGCGGCATTCCCGGCGCAAGAGGGGGCTTCAACGCCTTCGCTGCGCCGGTTCGTTCTGAATGCCCCCGCCCGCACCTCGTAGTAAGATAACCGCTGCCGACTGTCGGCTTCTACGCCGATAGAAGAGAACATTTGCATCGGACAAAACAATAATGGACGTTTGGATCGCGCTGGGCATCACGCTGCTCGCCGGGTTGGCCACCGGCATCGGCAGCATCATCGCCTTTACCGCGCAACGCACGAATTACCGCTTCCTTTCCGTAGCTACCGGTTTTTCCGCCGGGGTGATGCTCTACGTGTCGTTCGTCGAGATCTTCTTCAAGGGGCTGACAGCCCTCACCGAGCGCTTCGGCGACTATTGGGGACACTGGATCAACGCCGGCTCGTTCTTCGGCGGCATGCTGCTCATCGGCCTGATCGACAACCTGATCCCTGCCGGCGAAAACCCGCACGAAATCCGCACGGAGACGGAAACCCGGCCGCTGCATGACGATCAGGCGCCACTGGCGCCTTCGCCGGAGGTCAGAGAGGCCCTGCACCTGGGATATGGCCACGGCCACACGCACGACCATCACAAACTGATGCGCATGGGACTGTTCACCGCCCTCGCCATCGGCATCCACAACTTCCCGGAAG
>Ga0302250_1000439_pt1 | contig 41074 bp, 39 predicted proteins | sample AAG_RA_Asp_MG_FD_193536 | JGI IMG/M metagenome (GOLD analysis project Ga0302250, IMG submission 193536) | Enriched activated sludge microbial communities from anaerobic digester in WTTP, New Holstein, Wisconsin, United States - AAG_RA_Asp | ecosystem: Engineered > Bioreactor > Anaerobic >...
AAAAATATTCTGATTTTGAATTTATTTACGAAGACAAAAATACAAAATCAATCTGTATTAAGCCTGGCAAATGGGTATTAAATGAAAATTTGATTATACCCGAAGGATTTAAATTGATATGCAACGAAGGAACAAGTTTGGAATTGCGTAACAGCGCCACGATATTATCGTATTCGCCATTATTTTTTTCTGGCTCTAAAGATTCCCCTATTATAATTGATTCCACAGATTCTACAGGTCAAGGTATTGCGGTAATAAAAGCAAAACAAGAGTCTTTATTAGAATATGTAAATTTCAATAATTTATCAAACCCCATGCAGCAAAAATGGAAATTAACAGGAGCTGTTACATTTTATGAATCTCCTGCCAAAATTATAAGCTGTCAATTTACAAACAACAGATCTGAAGATGGACTTAATATGGTTCGGTCAAATTTTTTTATTAATAGTTGTGCATTCAGTAATATATTTTCTGATGCGTTTGATTCAGATTTTAGCAATGGTACAATAAGCAACAGTTCATTTTCTAGATGCGGAAACGATGCCATAGATATTTCAGGTGCTTCGGTAAATGTTGAGAATATCTTTATCGATACAACAGGAGATAAAGGATTAAGCGTTGGAGAAAATAGCGATATGTCAGCCGAAAATATTTCTGTAAAAAACTCCAAAATTGGTGCCGCGAGCAAAGATTGTTCAAAACTTGATGTAACAAATATTAAAATGTCAAATTGTGCATTTGGTTTTGCACTTTACCAAAAAAAATCCGAATTTGGTCCTACGTCTATTAACGCCAAGAAAGTTATTATGGAAAATGTAAAAGAAGCATATTTGATAGAAGCACATTCAAAGTTAACGGTTGATGGAAAAGAAATCAAGGCTACAAATAATAATGTTTATCAAAACCTACAATAAAATATGAAAAATTTTATTTTATCAAAAATAAAAAATTTCCGTTATGAGCATAAGTTTTTTTTAAAAGACATATCCGTAGAGGAGATAGAAAACATTCTTAAACTTCATCCAGCGATGTTCCGTGAAATATATCATAAACGTTCTGTTAATAACATATATATGGATTCATATAACCTGCAGCATTTTTTTGACAACGTTTATGGTGTAAGTAAAAGACTAAAAGTACGCATTCGCTGGTATGGTAATTTATTCGGTTTTATTAAAAATCCTAATCTTGAACTTAAGGTAAAACATAATTTTCATATCGGTAAACTTATTCATCTGCTTCATTCTTTTGCATTAGATAATAATTTTTCGGCAGAAGTTATACATAGCACGTTAAAAAAAAGTGATATTGCAGAACCACTTAAATTATATCTTGCTGAATTGTATTGTTCTTTGCTTAATCACTATGATAGAAAATATTTTTTATCATCAGATGGAAATTACCGAATTACACTCGATACCAATATAACGTTTTACAAACTGAATATGTACACTAACAATTTTTTACATAAGATAACAAATTTCAATAATGTTGTAATGGAATTGAAATATAATAAACCATATGATGAATTTGCAGAAAATATAACACGTCATTTACCATTTCGCATGACAAAAAATTCCAAATATGTTAACGGAATTTTTAGTTTAGAGACTTGTTAAAAACATTTTATCATGATACAAGAACAATATGCTGGTGAAATTCCTATAGTTTCAATTATAGTTCCTTGCAGGAACGAAGAGCTTTATATTGAAGATTGCCTTAAATCAATCGTCGAACAAAGTTATCCAAAGGATAAGCTAGAAGTTATTGTTGTAGATGGCCTTAGTATAGACAAAACACGAAATATAGTTGAACGATATGCCAGGCAGTTTGATTTTATAAAATTATTTAATAATGAGAAAAAAATAACCCCCACGGCTTTGAATAAAGGCATAAAACATTCAAATGGAAAATTTATTCTATGGATGAGTGCGCATAATGCGTATGATAAAAACTATGTGACAAGGTGTTTGGAGAGTGCGATGAAATATGGAGTGGAAAATATAGGAGGGGTTATAAAAACTATACCCAGAGGAAAAAATTTAATGGCAGAGGCAATTTGTACAGTGCTTTCTAACAGATTCGGTATAGGCAATTCTGTGTTTAAAACAGGTTCTACAAAGCCAAAAATAGTTGATACCGTATTTGGTGGATGTTATAGACGTGAAGTGTTTGACAAGATAGGTACGTTTAATGAGAAACTTGTAAGAGGCCAAGATATGGAGTTCAACCTCAGGCTTAAAAAAGCTGGCATGAAAACATTGCTTATCCCCGATATAGTTAGTTTTTATTATGCACGTTCCAGCTTTGTGCCTTTTATTAAACATAATTTTTTGAATGGTGTTTGGGCAATATTACCTTTTAAATATACGAAGAATGTGCCAGTTTCCTTAAGACATTTAGTTCCGTTAGCTTTTGTTTTGGGGTTGGTTTTAATCTTGACCTCAAGTTTTGTAAACATATTTTTTCTTATGCCTTTATATATTATTCTAGGTACATATATTGTTTTGGATATACTGTTTTCTTTTAAAGAAGCCATATCGAAAAGAAAAATATCAATATTTTTCTTTTTATTTTTTCTCTTTCCGATCCTGCATATAAGCTACGGCGCAGGTTCAATTTGGGGTTTATTACGGTGTCTTATATCAAGGGATTTTTGGCTAAATATAATAGCTATGACAAAAAGCAGCGCTTAAGCTGTTGTTTTGCTTGAATCCCGATATGATATATATTATAATAACCAAACGTAAGATCTTATAGTATCCAAACTTAAACTGGTTAAAATAACTCAAAAATGCTGAAACGATTTTTCGATATCTTATTTTCTTTAATTTCACTTTTATTATTATCCCCATTACTTCTATTTGTTGCATTTTTAATCAAAAAGGAAGATAGGGGTCCTGTATTTTATCGCGGCGTACGCGTCGGGAGAAATTTAAAGTTATTTAAAATTTTTAAATTCAGAACAATGGTAATGAACGCCGACAAAATAGGAGGTCCTTCTACCGCTGACGATGATCCCAGGATAACAAAAACAGGAAAAAAATTAAGAAAGTACAAAATTGACGAATTGCCCCAACTCATAAATGTGTTAAAAGGGGAAATGAGCATAGTAGGGCCACGACCTGAAGTTCCATTTTATGTCAGCATGTTCAGCGAAGCTGAAAAAAAAATATTGAGTATGCGGCCCGGTATTACAGATTGGGCATCTTTATGGAATCCTAATGAAGGAGCTGTTTTGGCGGGAAGCGCTGACCCAGAGAAAACCTATATGGAAAAAATAAGGCCCGAAAAAATTCACCTGCAATTAAAATACGTAAACGAGCATTCCTTTCTAGGTGATTTTAAAATTATATTTTTGACAGCTAAAACCGTCTTTACCAAAAAACAAGTTAAAATATGAGCATTATAAAAGAGTGTGCCCAACCGATTAAAAATACCGAAATTCAAAACATATCCAAAAATACTCTACTTTCTTTGTATAAATCAATGTTAAAAATACGCTTAACAGAAGAGGCAGTTGCTGATTTAATAGCGGCCGGAAAAATACAAACTCCATGCCACCTGTATATAGGTCAGGAAGCGGTAGCAAGTGGCGTATGCACAAATTTAAAAAAAGATGATTTTGTTTTTAGTACACATCGTTCACACGGGCACTATATTGCTAAAGGCGGAGACCTTAAAAAACTTATTGCAGAAATTTTTTGTAAAATCGATGGATGCTGCAAAGGTCGGGGCGGTTCTATGCATATTGCCGATTCAAAAAACGGTCTTCCCGGAAGCTCTGCTATTGTGTCGGGTACAATTCCTTTGGCAGTTGGTTCGGCTTTAGGTTTTAAATTAAAAAATACAAACAATGTTTCAGTTGCTTTTTTTGGGGACGGGGCGACAACAGAAGGAGTATTGTACGAATCTTTAAATTTCGCCTCGCTTAAAAAATTACCAGTAGTTTTTGTTTGCGAAAATAATTTTTATTCAACTCATTTGCATATATCAAAAATTCAATCGATTCCAGAGTTAACTAAAATAGGCGAATTGTTTAAAATGCCGGTCTTTAAAGTTGATGGATATAATGCAGTTGAGGTGCATAAAGCTTCTCGTCAGGCAATAGAGCTTGCAAGAAAAGGCGCAGGCCCGTCTTTTATAGAGGCCGTTACTTATCGTTGGAGAGGGCACGTTGGCCCTAATTGGGATTTAGATAAACCAATACGCAAAAAAGAAGAGGTAGCTTTTTGGGTTAATAATTGTGCAATCAAAAAAATAGAAGATTTCTTGCTTAAAAATGCCATTTTAAGTGAAAAGAAAAAAAATAAAATAGTTAAAGACGTAAAAGAAGAAATAGACGATGCAATTGATTTTGCGAAAAAAAGCAAGCATCCTAAAAATCTCGATTTTGAAGGTATATTTGCAAAATGAGAAAAATTACATACGCACAGGCAATTAACGAAGCATTTCATCAGCTGATGGCTAGTGATGAAAATGTTATTTTAATAGGACAGGGCGTAACCAGCCCGTGGTATGTGGGTTCTACTGCTGATGGCTTGATAGACAAATTTAGCGAAAAAAGAGTTATTGACACGCCAATTTCTGAAAACGGAATAACAGGCATAGCAGCTGGTGCAAGCCTTTATGGAATAAAACCAATAATTGTGCATCCCCGAATGGATTTTATGTATTATGCAATGGATCAAATCGCAAATCATATCGCTAATTGGTATTATATGTTTGGTGGACAATTTAGCATGCCTTTAATAATATGGGGAATCATAAACAGAGGTGGCGAGCAGGCCGCACAACATTCGCAGGCGATTCACGCTTTGTTTATGCATATTCCCGGCCTCAAGGTTATAGCGCCTTCCACAGCCTATGATGTAAAAGGCTTACTTATAGCTGCTTGCAAAGATAAAAATCCGGTTTTATTTATAGACGATAGATGGTTATACCAAACAACTGATTTTGTGCCTAAAAAAATGTATAATATCCCTATAGGAAAAGCCAAAATAAGAAAGAAAGGAAAAGATATTACTATCGTTTCTTCTTCTTATATGAGTACGGAGGTATTGAAGGCAGCATTTATTTTGGAAGAAAAAGCTATTAGCGCAGAGGTAATTGATTTGCGCTCGTTGAAACCGATAGATAAAAATACAATATTCAGCTCTGTTAAAAAAACTAAAAGACTTGTTATTGTAGACGGAGGATGGAAAACCTGTGGTGCCGCTTCTGAAATTTCTGCAATAGTAGCAGAACAAATGTTAAAGGAGCTGACAACACCAATAAAGAGAATCACTTTGCCTGATTTGCCTGCGCCTGCAAGCTGTAATCTTGAAAAAAAATATTATAATGATTCGAATACAATCGCTAAGGAAATACAAAATATTATGGAGGGATAGTAAAAGTGGAATACAAGGTACGTTTTGTCGGGTATAAACAACAGTATAAGAAATATAAAAAAGAATTTGATAATGTTTTTGAAGAGATAATGTCAAACGGCGATTTTATTTTAAGAAGGCACCTGAAGGAATTTGAGGAACAAATCGCTCGATACGTTGGAACAAAATATGCAATAGGAGTCAACACGGGAACGGACGCTCTTTATTTGTCCTGCCACTCTTTGGGTTTTGGTCCGGGAGATGAAATTATAACAGTATCCCATACTTTTGTTGCGACAGTAGGCGCCATTGTTCAGTGCGGTGCTACGCCAGTATTAGTTGATATTGGCGAAGATTATAATATAGATGTTGAAAGGATAGAAAAGTCAATAACGCCTAAGACAAAAGGAATTATTCCAGTGCATCTAAACGGGCATGCATGCCAGATGGATAAAATTATGGAATTAGCAAGTAAATATAACCTAAAAGTTTTAGAGGATGCGGCTCAGGCATTGGGTGCAAAATTCAAAAATAAGCGCTGTGCATCTTTTGGAAACGCAGGAATTTTTAGTTTTTATCCCGCAAAAATGCTAGGTGCGCCAGGTGATGGAGGGATGGTTTGCACAAACGACGATAGATTAGCGAAAACACTTATGGCATTTCGCGATAATGGGCGGATTGATGATGTTAATAAAATAGAGTGCTATGGCTGGTGCACGCGGCTTGATAATCTTCATGCGGCAATATTAAAGATGAAATTTAAATATTTTGATAGTTGGGTTGAGAGAAGAAGGGAAATAGCAAAACGATATGATGACGGATTGAAGAGCATTTCCGATATTACTCTACCTAAAATATATAAAAAAGAAGATTTTTTTGATGTCTACCAAAATTATGTCATAAGAAGCAAACAAAGAGACAAGCTAGTTGAATATTTAAAATCATGCGGCATAGAAATTCTTATTTCCTGGCCGGTACCAGTGCACAAACAAAAAGCGCTTAAGCTAGACCATTTTAATTTACCTATGACAGAACGGATAGCGAATGAAGTGATGTCACTTCCGATATATCCTGAAATGACCAATAACGAAGCAGACGAGGTTATTCATGCAATCCACAAATTTTACAATTAAAGATTACACTTTTGTAACGGAATTACCCGGTAATAAAGTATCTCAAGAGCAACTCCAACGTATGTGGCACCGCTACCATTTTGCTTCCGGTTATTGTAAAAAAGGCGATGTATTAGAAGTAGCATGTGGGGCAGGAACTGGATTAGGTTATTTAGCTAAATATTCAAATCGCGTAGTAGGCGTTGACATTGATATTAGTAATCTTAAGTTTGGGATGCAGCACTATGCTGGGAGAAATAATATTGAATTAAAGCAAATGGATGCTCACAGGCTTTTATTTTCGGATAAAGCATTTGATTTACTGATCTTATATGAAGCTATTTATTATCTTGCAGATCCGGATAAATTCATAGAAGAAGCCCATAGAACAGCAAAAGATAATGGCACATTAATTATTTGCGCCGTTAATAAAAACTGGGCTGATTTTAATCCTTCGGAACACAGTATTGCCTATTACTCGGTGCCAGAGCTCTATGCCATGCTAATTAAAAAATTCAATAAGGTCAAAATATATGGAGCGTTTTCAACAAAACCACACTCCTTACAAGAAAAAATGATATCGCTTATAAAGAGAACAGCTGTTTCAATGCATCTTATACCTAAGACAATGAAAGCCAAGGCATTTTTAAAAAGAATATTTTTTGGAAAACTTATAGATTTACCTTGCGAGATTACTGACTTTGATTGTCAATATGTAGAGCCGGCCAGGCTGAATACAGATTCAATTAATTCTGAATACAAGGTAATTTATGCTGTAGCTTCCAAGTAATTTTTTAAAAGATATATTTGAAAAATATTACAAATGACCACAAACATATTTCAGAAATATCGATATTTTTTTATAGTATTAACACACACCTGCATTGTGATAATTGCCTATTTTTTATCCTACCTTCTGCGGTTTGATTTTCAGGTTGCCTCATACCTTTTGGCTTTTTATAAGACATTACCATTATTAGTTTTAATTAAAATAGTAACATTTTTTTATTTTGGACTTTACAACAGTTCCTGGCGTTACGTAAGCATTGAAGATCTTTGGCAAATTTTCAAAGCTACCTTTGTTTCTGGTATTGTTTTTATGGTTTGTGTAATAATTTTTTATGGCCTGGTTGGTTTTCCGCGTTCAATATTTATATTAGATTGGGGGCTTTGTCTTGGCATAATTGGTGGCTTAAGATTTGCTGCGAGATTGGTAAAAGAAAAATTTAATATTTCTGCTTTGAGACTAAATGGACACAGAAAGGTTCTTATTATTGGAGCTGGTTCAGCAGGAATATTAGTGCTTAAAGAATGCAGAAGCAACCCGCACATACACTACAATATAGTTGGTTTTATAGATGACGATCTTGGCAAAAAGAAACTGTCTATACATGGTATAAAAGTGTTAGGCACAAGACACTTGTTGCCAAAGATTATTGAGCAGAATGGGATAGAAGAAGTTATTATCGCAATGCCGTCAGCAAAGGGTGAAGTAATACGCGAATGTATTCGTTATTGTCAAACACCTGGTATAAAAATAAAAATTGTGCCTGCAATATACAAAATTTTAGATGGCCAAGTACAAATAAAATTGAGAGAAGTACAACCGGAGGATTTATTAGGCCGCGAGGGAGTGCAGATAGATAATAATGAAATTCTTAAATATATTAAAAATAAAGTTGTTTTAATTACTGGGGCTGCTGGTTCAATTGGTTCAGAACTTTCTAGACAAGTTGCCTCTTTTTCACCTCAAAAACTTGTTCTTATTGACTATAATGAAAATGATATTTACTTTTTGACATTTGAATTAAAAAAACATTATCCTAACCTTCTATTAGAAACATTTATAGGAGATGTTAAAGATGTCGGCCTGTTAAAAAATATCTTTTCAAAAACACGACCTCAAATAGTTTTTCATTCAGCTGCGCATAAACATGTTCCTCTAATGGAAGAAAATCCTGCCGCAGCCGTCAAAAACAATATCATAGGAACTAGAAACCTTATATACGCGGCTAACCATTATAAGGCAGAAAGTTTTGTTTTTATTTCAACTGATAAAGCTGTTAATCCAAAGAGTGTAATGGGTGCTACAAAACGAATAGGAGAAATGCTTTTGCAGGCCAAAGCCAAAATAAGTAAAACTAGATTCATTGCTGTCAGATTCGGTAATGTTTTGGGTTCCAAAGGTAGCGTGATACCGCTTTTCAAAACACAGATAGAAAACGGCGGACCGGTTACTGTAACGCATCCCGAAGCAACAAGATTTTTTATGAGCATTAGAGAAGCAGTTCAACTTGTTTTGCAAGCCAGTACTATGGGAAAAGGCGGAGAAATTTTTGTTTTGGATATGGGTGAGCCGATAAAAATTATAGAACTAGCAAAAAATTTAATTACTTTATCCGGATTAAAACCTGACAAAGATATTGCAATAAAGATAATAGGTTTAAGGGCAGGAGAAAAGATGTATGAAGAAACTTTATCAGATGTTGAAAAAGGAAAAACAACAAAACATAAAAAAATATATATTGCAAGTCCTGAAAACTTTAATGTAAAAAAATTAAACAAAAACATCAAAGAACTAGAAAAACTTGCCAATGTTATGGAATATAAAACAATAATCTCAAAAATCGAGACAATGGTTGCATTTTATAAGTCTGACAAAAAAAAGGATGATTATGCGAAATTTTGACAAGTTAGAAAAAATTTTAGAAAAAGTATTGCTTGCAGTGATCTCTCTTTTTATGTTTGTTGTTTTATACAGCAAAAAATTTGTTAAAATATGTTTCGTGTTGCTTTTAATTTCGTGTATTATCTTAGCTATTCTAAAATACAAGAAGACTTTCTATAAACATCTAGCGCCAAAAAACAAACTGTATGTATGTCTAGGTTTATTTTTTATTTCCGCAATTTTATCAGCTGTTTTTAGCATAAATCCTTATATAAGCCAGGAAATCCTTTTTCAAAGATATCTTATATATATACTGTTTTTCATTATAGGATGTTTTATTACGAAAGAATATCCAAAGTATATTTCTATTATTGCGGTTTCATTTTTTATTTCAGGAATATTTTTTTGTTTGGGAGCACTTCACGATTACCTTTTAGCTCCTAATGCAAGACTTTTTACAGTATTTGGAAAAACAGGCATGCTTATATCCGCATTTTTACTGTTTTTTATGCCGTTAACGTACACTTTTTTAATTTTTTCAAAAAAGAGAATTTACAGGTTACTTTCTTTTTTTGCATTTATACTTGCTTTTTTAATTTTTTTATGGCATGGTTCGCGGGGAACTTGGGTAGCAATAGGTACAACACTTTTTGCAATATCATTTTTGAAATCAAAAAAATTACCTTTTTTATTGTTGCTGCTATACTTTTCAGCATTTTTTATTGTACCTAATAACTTACAATACAGGGTGCTTACTCTTCTAGTACCGTTCGATAAAGAAATAATGAAGGACAGGGTCAATATGATGTCTACCACAATTGATATCTATAAAAAGCATCCAGTATTTGGTGCCGGAGAGGGGATGTTTGAACATCTCTATATTCCGCCAAATAAACATCCTGACTATATACACTTGCATGCTCATAATACATATCTTGAAATTGCAAGTGAAATGGGAACCGTGGGTTTGCTAGCATTTCTTTTAATTTTCTTTAAGTTTTTTTGCGTAGCGTTAAAGAAAATAAAAAACAACCTCATCTCTCTTAATGAGCGCATAGCTTTAGTAGGTATTTCCGGTGTTGTTTTAGCAAGTCTATTCGCTTCTTTTTTCGGTACGCTGATTATTGTTGGAGTTCAAGATGCAAGCCTTTTTTGGTTTATGCTCGGGATAGGAAGTTATTTAGCATCCCGGGATACTTCTTTGGCCGAGTCGAAAATATAACAGTGAAAAAAATACTTTTTTTAAACAATGAGTATGAATTAAAAGCCGGCGGAGAAATTTTTCTTTTAGATTTGTTGCATGAATTAAAAAACAAATATGAAATTTTCTGTGTTTGCAAGAAAGAAGGTGAATTATCCGTTGCTTTAGCAAACGATGGAGTAAATGTAGTTTTTGCCGACGTTTCCTATTCTACAAAAATCAAAAATTTACTTATAAATTACAGAAATTTCCATAATCTAGTATCAAAAACAAAGAATATAAAAAATATCTCTGCGATTTATGCGAATTCCGGGACAGTAAACCGCGTGGCGGGGAGAGTAGCAAAATTTTTTGATGCAAAGCTTGTAACCCATCTTCATGATTTTTTTGATGCTCCAAAAAATGATAAATATAGTCTTAGATATTCTGATGTAATTTTAACTTGTTCTAAAAAAATATCTGAAATTGCAAAGAAATACAATTCTAATGTGAAGGTGATATATAATGGTATAAGCAAAGAACGTTTTTCGCCTGCCTTGAAAACTTCAGAAAAAAACCTCAAGAAAAAATTTAATATAGAAAATAATTTTTTGATTGGCATAGCAGGTACAATCGGTCATAAAAAAGGTTTTTTTGATTTTGTAGATATTGCAAAAGAAATATCGGATAAAATAAAAGATGTAAAATTTATTGTTATCGGCGGTATTAAACCTAATGAAAATTACCTTATCAAAGACCTAAAAGAAAAGATTGAAAAATTCAATTTAAAAGATAAATTTATTTTTACAGGTTTCCTAAATGATATAGAAAATGCCCTAAGCGCTTTAGATGTTTTTATTTTTCCGGCACATTATGAGGCATTCGGGCGGGTTCTAATAGAGGCTTTTGCATGTAAAATACCGGTTATATCTACATATTGCGGTGGACCGGAGGAAATTATAGATAATGGTGAAAATGGATTTTTATTTAAAGTAGGAGATGTAAAAGGCATGGCAGGTAAGGCAATAGAGCTTTATGATGATGAAAATCTGCGTAAAACCATAGCCGAAAATGCATACAGCAAGTTCTTAGATAAATTTACAACTGATAAAATGGTAGCTAGTATAGAAGGCGAGATAGAGAAGCTTATTGGTTCAGAAGACTGAAGGCAGAAAGAAGAAGACGGAAAAAACGTCGGGCTTCAGTATTCTGACTTCTGTTTTCTGAACATTGCAACCGGAATGACCGTATCCAGAACAGGAAGAAAAAACAATAAGTATGAAAAGCAAAAATAGCAAGCATATAGAAAAGATTCTAATAATAAACCCCTACGGCATAGGTGATTGCTTATTTACCACGCCTTTAATTCAAATATTAAAATCTTATAACCCGGATATTAAAATAGCATATCTTGTAAACGAAAGAACTGCCCCAATTTTTAATAACAATCCACATATAGAAAAGACATTCATTTATGAGAAAGATACTTTTCGTAAGCTATGGGGCAGTTCAAAAAAAGAATTTTTTAAACAGCTGAGTGCGCTTTTGTTAGATGTAAAAAGAGAAAAATTTGATTGTGCTGTTGATTTTTCAATGGTGCAGGAATTTTCTTTTTTTTGTTGGCTGGCTGGCATTAAAAAGCGTATAGGATATAATTTTAAGAACCGAGGTGTATTCTTAACTGATAAGTTAAATCTTACAGAATTTAAAGATAAACATATTGTTGAATTTTATACAAGGTTACTTAGTCTAATAAATATATCGGTTGATGACATCCCGCATCTTTCATTGTTTATTCCAGAATTTGCTTATAAAAGATTAGAAGAAATTGTAAAAAACCATAATATAGATATTGGCAGTATTATTTCTGTTGCTCCCGGCGCAGGCAAAAGCTGGGGGAAAGATGCGTTATATAAACATTGGCCCGAAGAACATTATTCCGAGCTTTTAGATAAAATAACCGGCAATTTTGATATAAAAGTATTGCTTATAGGTGATTCAAACGAAAAAGAAAAATGTGAGCGTATAAAGGCCAATTGCCAAAAACAGGATAAAATAATTAATGTAGCAGGTGAAACAAATTTGCTTGAAGCGGCTTTGATTTTTTCAAAAAGCAGAGTTGTTATTACTAATGACGGCGGGCTCTTGCATGTTGCAGTGGCAGTCAATGCCTCTACGGTTTCAATTTTTGGTCCAGTTGATGAAAATGTTTACGGCCCGTATCCGATAAACGATAAGCATATTGCCATCAAAAATGATACAATGAGTTGCCGACCGTGTTACCGGAAATTTAAATTTCCGAAGTGTATTTATGGCCAACAATGTTTAAAAAATATCAAAGCAGAAGCAGTATTCAAGAGTGTCTGCAAAATATTAAAATGACAGAAAAGTATTTAATATCGGTTATTATTCCAACCCATAATAGAGTTAATTTATTGCTTGAAGCAATTGATAGCGTAAGAAATCAAACCTATCGAAACGTTGAAATTGTTGTAATTGATGACAAATCTTCCGATAATACAGAAGAGGTTGTTAATGACCTTGTTAAAATTGATAGCAGAATAAAATATTTCAAAAATGTACGAAATAGCGGCCCATCCGCTACAAGAAATATCGGTATAGATAATACAAAAGGTGAGTTTATAAGCTTTCTTGATGACGACGACGTGTGGGAACCAGAAAAGCTTGAGAAGCAGCTGAAAACAGCCCTGTCGTTGGAGTGTATCAGCCTTATTTTTTGTAATGGTTTTTGCCCCGGCACAATTAAAAAATATGCCTGGGATGTTTCGATCCAAAATGATTTCATTAAGTACAAAAAAAATGAATTTCCACTTAAGGTAAGTTTGCCGCCGCCATCATCATGGTTTATGCACAAAGACATAATAAAAAAAACAGGAAAATTTGACGAGTCGCTTATGTACTGGGAAGACCAGGATTATGTTTTGAGGATTTTTTTAAATTTTTCGGTCTATTTTTTAAATGAACTTTTAGTAAAATGGGGCGAAGCCGAAAATCATCTTTATACGTTAAGCGAAAAACTAATGGATGCAAAAGAACTATTTTTGTCAAAGCATGAAAATCTGATGAGAAAAGATAAGGATTATCTGTTTAGGTTTTATTATAGGCTGGGGAAAGATTGCAAAGAATTAAACAAGAGGGACAGGGCAAGAAAATATTTTTTAAAGGCGCTTAAATTAAAACCGTTTAAGCTGGAACTCTTGGCTAAAATTTTATGAAAAACAATAATCCCAAAAAAATACTTGTTGTCAGATCGGACAGATTTGGTGAATTTCTTTTAAGCTTGTATTCAATTAAATTATTAAAAGAGAATTTTCCCGACTCAGAAATTTCGATTTTGGCGCAAGAAGAAAATATCAAGCTTATAAAAGGAATTGATTTTATTGATAAATTCTTCAATTATGAAAAGTTTTATGAAAACCGATTAGGTTTTTTAAAGCTTGCAAGTTTCTTTAAGAAACATAAATTCGATTGTATAGTTTTTTTAAATCCAAAGAAAATATTTCACATTGCGTCATTTTTAGCAGGAGTAAAGACACGGGTAGGCTATAATAGAAAATTTGGTTTTTGTCTGAATAAAACGATTGAAGATGCAAAAGATCTCGCGAGAAAGCATGAAACAGAGTATAACAATGACTTAGTTTCCTTGCTGTGTGATAAAGTGTTTTTGCCAAATATACAATTTCCAGCAGATTCGATAGAGACTATTGCGCATATCGAGAAAGAGGGTTTTTGCAAAAAAGAAAAATATATTATAATCCATCCCTTTAGTTCAAATAATAAGAAGACCTGGGATAAGCAAAGATGGTTTGAACTATTTAAAGATTTAAATAAGAGATTTAACGAAAAAATTGTTATAATAGGAAGCTTGGATAACAAACAAAAATTTGACGATATCGATAAAGAGTTCCCAAACATCATCAACTTGATAGGGGCTACAAGTTTGCGTAATCTCGCCACATTATTTAAACATTGCGCAAAAATTTTAATAACCGTAGATTCAGGCCCGATGCATTTAGCTTCTTTTTTTGAAGTTCCGATAGTTTCGATATTTGGAGTTAGCAGCCCTAAACGGTGGGGGCCACTTAGTTCTAAGAATGTTGTTATTTACAATAATAGCATAGAAGAAATAAACATTTCAGAAATTGTAGACGCAACTGCAAAAATAATCAAAAAGGCAGGATAAAATTATGTCAAAGATTCCCATCTCTGTTGTCATTGTTGCTAAGAATGAAGAAAAAAGAATAAACGATTGTATAAAATCTGTAATAGATTGGGCGGATGAAATAATTTTAGTTGATGATGAATCAACCGATAGCACAAGAAATATAGCAAAAGATTTTGGTATTAAGGTTCTTGTTTGCAAAATGAATATCGAGGGCAAGCATAGAAACTGGGCGTATTCACAGGCAAAAAATGAATGGGTTTTTAGTTTGGATGCGGATGAGCGGCCAACGCTAGAGCTAAAAAATGAAATAGCCAAAACAATCAAAAGTACGGACTGTACACATTTTTCTATACCTTTCAAAACGTATATAGGTAATTATTGGATACGATGGGGTGGTTGGTATCCTGGGTCAAAAGTTAAGCTGTTTAAAAAAAATAAATTCAAATATGAAGAAGTAGAAGTACATCCAAGAATTATTACAGAAGGCAAGGTTGGGCACCTAAAATCGGATGTTATCCATTATAGCTATCGTGATTTTGAAGACTTTGTTAATAAAACGAATAAGCAGACAACGTTGGAAGCGCTGAAGTGGTACAAACTCTCGAAAAAAAATCCTAAAAAAGCTAAATATAAAATGAATATGCTGCATGCAATCTGGCGTTCTATTGACAGATTTTTTAGGACATTTTTAGCAAAAAAAGGCTACCGGGACGGAACAATAGGTTTTATGGTTGCATATTTTTCTTCTTTTTATCAAATTGTAAGTTTTGCGAAATATAAAGAAATAGAAAGACAAAATAAGGAAAAGGTTAGCAGTGAGAAAAGATAAAGTTATTTTTTTAGACAGAGATGGAGTTATAAATAGAGACTTGAATAGCTATGTAACAAGTTGGGATAAGATCGAGTTCATTCAAGGAGCTTTCGAGGCATTAAGAAAACTTTATGAACACGGATACAAAGTGATAATTGTTTCAAACCAGGCAGGAGTTTCGCGCGGAGATTTTACAAAAAAACAGCTGAATTGTATAAACAAACGAATGCTTAAAGAAATCAGAAAACACGGTGCGCGAATATATTCGGTCCAATATTGCATTCATCGTGATGAAGATAACTGTAATTGCAGAAAACCAAAAACCGCCTTATATCTAAAAGGCATCAGAGGCCTAAGGGTTGATTTATCTGATACTTTTTGCATAGGCGACCAAGAAAGAGACATGGTAGCCGGAAAAGCCCTGGGATGTAAAACAATATTTGTTGAATCCGGCAAACATGCAAAAAATGTTACAGAAACATGGAGCGTAAGACCTGATATTGTAAGAAAAGATTTACTTGAAAGTGTTGATTATATTCTAAATAAACAAAAAATAGATATCTTAATTACTTATGCAACCGCAGGTGTTGGTCACAAAAAAGCGGCCGAATCTATAAAACAGGCGTTTGACAGCATTGCAAAAAATAACGAGAACATAAAGCTTATTGATGTTTTAGATTATTGTTCGCCGTTATTTAAGTGGATGTATCCTAGAACGTATATTGTTCTTGTAAAATATATTCCTACGATATGGGGAATTTGCTATTATATTTTAGACAGTCGTATAGTATATTTTTTTGTAAAACCTATAAGGCGATTTATCAACTGGATAAATTCCATAGGTTTTATAAAATTTCTAAAAACTGAAAATCCCAAAATTATTGTTACTACTCATTTTTTCTCCACAGAAGTTATAGGCGAAATGAAACGCAAAAATCTTATAGACTCAACTTTTATTACCTGTCTTACTGATTTTAGAATGCACAAAGTCTGGTTTTCTTCCGGGTGTGATTATTACATAGTGCCGTCCCAAGAAGCAAGGTGCGATTTGGTAAAAAGCGGATTTTCTGCTGAAAAAATAAAAGTTTTGGGAATTCCAGTAGAACCAAAATTTGAACAAACCAAAGATATAAATAGTTTGATAAAAAAATTTGGTTTAGAAAATAAATTCACAGTGTTAATAACAAGCGGTGGTTTTGGAGTGGGGCCTATTTTAGAGATGATGAGCGCACTTTATCAATTACCCGTTCAAATTCTTGTTATTTGCGGCAAGAATCCGTCACTTTATAAAAAGGCAAACGACATTATCAGAAAAAAGCAAATAACAAATGTCAAAATATACGAGTTTGTAAATAACATCGATGAATTTATGCAGGTTTCAAGTGTTTTAATCGGAAAAACTGGCGGGTTGTATTCTTCCGAAGCGCTATCTAAAAATTTACCAATTATCGCAATATCGTCCATACCGGGGCAGGAAATACGAAATCGAACCTATCTCATAAAAAATAACGCGGCAGTTTTAGCAAAAAATGTCGGCTGTCTTAAAAAAGCTGTAGAATATGTTATGGAGAACAACCATCTCAACAGTATGATAAGCGCTATAAAAAAGATAAAAAGAGAGAACGCATCATTAGAAATAGCAAAGCTTGCATTGACGGCTTTAAAACAAGGATTAAGCAATGAATGAGTTAAAACAAGTTGTTTACAGTATAAAACGATATATTGAACTTGAAAAAAATTGCGGTATTTCTGAAGCCTTTTCAACCAAACCATCCTATACGCAAAATACTGATAACGCCAAAACAACGCAAAACATGGGGTTAGATTATGTTCGGCAGGAGGTTGCTAACTGCAAAAAATGTGATCTGTATAAAACACGTTTAAATGTTGTTTTTGGAGACGGGTCCATAACGGCAAAGGTAGTTTTTGTCGGAGAAGCTCCTGGTTCAGAAGAAGATAAACGAGGCCTTCCTTTTGTGGGAAGGGCAGGGAATTTGCTTACTGAATGCCTCCAAAAAGCTGGCCTGGAGAGAAAAAACGTCTATATATGTAATGTTTTAAAATGCAGGCCTCCTGATAACCGCAATCCGCTGCCTAACGAAATAGCACAATGCCAGGGATTTTTAAGAAGACAACTAGAAATGATAAACCCAAAAGTAATATGCACTCTTGGTAAATTTTCCGCCCAACTTTTGCTTGATCAACCCGTATTTATCACTAAAATAAGAGGAAGAGTTTATAGTTTTCAGAATTCAATTCTTATACCTACAATGCATCCTGCATATCTCTTGAGAAATCCAAATGATATCAAGCTATTCATTCAGGACATTAAACTCGTTGTAAAAAAAATATCCGAATCTAATTCAGTTTAAGCTGATAAAAAATTATGAACAGTATGAACAAAATAATTGTCGAGGTTGTATTCGGCATACCTGTGAAAAAATCGTTCCATTATTCTTTTAATGCGGATGATAATTTAGACCATAGTTTGCTTGTGGGTCGGAGAGTAATGGTGCCGTTTGGAAACTTTCAAAAGATCGGATATATCATTGGTATAGCGAACTCTACAACAATAACAGAGCTTAAAAGTATTACAAAAATAATAGATGAGAAACCAGTTATAACGGAAGAGCTTCTTACTCTTTCCAAAAAAATAGCAGATTATTATTTTTGTAGTTTAGGCCAGGCAATAGAAATGATGCTTTCTTCCGGTATGCGCAAAGGTAAAACCAGTATGCGCGAAATGAAGACAAAGGAATTTGCTAGGATAATGACTAAAGAGGAAGAAACCCAGCATGAAACTTTTATTTTAACAGAAGAACAGAAAAACTGCCTGGATTTAATAAAGAAATCAATAACAGAAAACAAAAATGATAAATTTTTGGTGCATGGAACAACAGGAAGCGGTAAAACAGAGGTTTACATACGGGCGGTAGAGGAGTGCATTAACACCGGTAAAACCGCAATTGTGCTTGTACCGGAAATTTCCCTAACACCTCAAATTACCGAGAGGTTTCAGGTTAGATTCCCAGGCAAGCTGGCTATTTTGCATAGCAGACTTTCAGAAGGAAAAAAATTTCACAGGTGGCAGGATATTAGTGAAAAAAGAGCGCAGATAGTTATAGGACCGAGAAGCGCTATTTTTGCTCCTCTTGAAAATCTAGGAATAATTATAGTAGATGAAGAGCACGACAGTTCTTATAAGCAGGAGGACACTCCGCGATATAATGCGAAAGACGTTGCGCTAATGCGTTCAGAAATTTCAAAATGTGTCTTGATACTTGGAAGCGCCACGCCTTCTTTGGAATCGTACTACGAAACGAAAAAAGGCAATATTAAACTTATTAAAATGGAAAAAAGAATTGATAATCGTCCACTGCCGGATTTTGAAGTTGTAAACATGAAACAGGAAATAGAAAAGCAAAAAAGAATGGTTGCGATATCGGATAAACTAAGACAGGGAATGGAGAACGCCTTACAGCAAGGACAACAGGTCATGCTTTTTTTAAATCGAAGAGGCTATGCAACGCATATAAGTTGCAAAAAATGCGGCCATGTCTTGAAATGCAAATCCTGCGATAGCGTTTTGGTGTATCATTTTAGCAGACAAGAGCTGAATTGTCATTGGTGCAATGTAAAACATCCAGCCCCGACAGTATGTCCCGACTGTGGCAGCAGCTATCTTAAATATTCAGGCAAGGGTACCGAAAAAATAGAGTCCTTCATAAACAAACTTTTCCCGTCTTATACGGTGCAAAGATTTGATTTTGATTCTACCCGTCTTAAGGGTACTCATGAAAATATTCTAAGTGATTTCAAAAACGGCAAAATAAAAATTTTAGTAGGAACACAGATGATCACGAAAGGGCACGATTTCCCGAATGTCACACTGGTTGGTATTATATCCGCAGATACTTCTCTTAATATACCGGATTTTCGTTCCGGAGAGAGAACGTTTCAGCTTATTACGCAAGTTTCTGGAAGGGCTGGAAGAGGAATTAACCCGGGCAAGGTTATTGTTCAGACATTTGTTCCCAGACATTATGCAATAAAAGCAAGCATCGACGGTAATTTTGAGAATTTTTTTGATAACGAAATGCAGGCAAGAAGTCAGTTGAAACTGCCTCCGTATATGCACTTAATAAAAATAATGTTGCGCGGAAGCAAAAATGAAGAAGTTGAGAAAAAAGCTTTGCAGCTTTACAATGCATTTAAAAAAGAAGCGATGCAGGATAAGGAAACCTATGTTTACGGGCCGTTTCAAAGCATGATAACTAAATTGAGAGGATATTATAGATGGAATATCCTCCTTAAAACAAAACAAGTTAGCAAAACAAATGAACTTATTGCAAAAGTTTTAAGTTTTGAGAAAGCTGGTATTTCTAGAAATTTAGTAGTGGATGTCGATCCGATAACAATGTAAAATAAAGCTTTACGGGCTGAAACCTGTAGCATTTCGTGGTGAAAATACTAAAACGTTTTAGTGTCATTTGCACCTTCATCGGTGCGGTTTTATGGTTGTGGATGTTTAAAACTAAAAGGAGAAGCAAATGGGTATCTATGATATTGTAAGATTTCCCAATACTGTATTAAAGAAAAAAGCCAAATTAGTGAAAAAAGTAACTGACGAAGAAAAAAAATTAATAAAAGATATGTTTGAAACTATGTATAGAACCGGCGGTGTTGGTCTGGCAGCACCACAAATAGGCATATCCAAACGTATTGCAGTAATTAATCCAACCGGAAAAAAAGAGGATGAGCTGGTTTTAATAAACCCAGAAATTTTAAAGAAATCAGGCAAAGACGGAGTAGAAGAAGGATGTCTTAGTCTTCCCGGGCCAACTAAGTTTGTTAAAAGAGCGCAAAAAATTAAGGTGAGATTTTTAACTATCGGAAACGAAACAAAAGAGAATGTCTTTGAAGGGGTACTCGCAATAATTATTCAGCACGAAACAGATCATCTTGACGGAAAACTTTTTGTAGACAGGTTAAATTTTTTTACTCGTCGGAAACTACTGAACAAATTTCAAACAAATATAAAGAATAAAAACAAATGAGAATAGTTTTTTTTGGCACACCGCAGATAGCAGCGGATTATTTAAAAGCAATTTTAAATACGGGGCATGAAGTTGTTGGTGTTGTCACAAAGCCTGACACAAAAAGCGGTAGAGGTCAGCTCTTAGCTAATTCATCTGTAAAAAAAGTTGCCCTCGACAATAATTTGTGTTTGTTTCAGCCAGACAATTTGGATGAAATTACAGGAGACATCCGAGAGCTTAAACCGGATTTATTTATAGTCATATCTTTCGGTAAAAAAATCAGTAGCGATATTTTAGCAATACCGAAATTCTACGCTATTAATGTTCATTTTTCTTTACTTCCGCGATACAGAGGAGCCGCTCCTGTTAATTGGTCGTTAATAAACGGAGAAAAAGAATCTGGAATAACGATATTTAAAATTAGTGAAAAAATAGATTCAGGCGATATTATTGAGCAGAGAAGGGTAAAAATAGAGAAAGATGATGATGCTGTAAGTCTATTGATAAAATTAGAAAAATTGGGCATCAACACTCTTTTGAACGCTCTTAAAAAAATTGAGTCAAACAAAATAAACTTAAAAAAACAGAACGAAAAATATGCAAGCTATGCACCTAAGCTTGTCAAAGAAGATGGCCTTGTTAATTGGAACTTTAAATCAGAAGCCATATTAAATAGAGCAAGAGGTTTGGTGCCCTGGCCCGGTGCATATTGTGTTTGGGAAAATAAAATTATTAAATTATGGAAAATGAAAGCATTAGAAAACTCCGTTTTTCAACGTTTTCATCCCGAGAAGAGACTGCAGTCTCAGCGAGGGATTTTATGCAAAAAAGTGGCGCCTGGTTTTGTGGCAGAAACTACAAAAAAAAGTATAATAGTTAAAACGGCCGATGGTTTTATGGCAATAGAAGAGCTGCAGCTAGAAGGTTCAAGAAGAATGTCTTCGGAATTATTTTTGATAGGGCACCGCATAGAAACTGGCGATAAGTTTTTTAAAGATTAGCACCCTCCGGAGCCTAGAAATACTCTTGATTAATAAGATGGCTATGGTATAATCCATAAATACTCGCCTTATCTTTAAAACACAAAAAATAATTTAGTTTGTTTTTTGGTTAGTTTTAGGCAAACTTATTCAATATGAACTATAAAATGAACTACAAAAAAAGAAAAAGGAGGAAGCAATGGCAATAAAAGTAGGTATTAACGGATTTGGCAGAATAGGAAGGATGGTATTTCGTATAATGCAGGAAAGAGGCGGCTTCGAAGTTGTTGCAATTAACGACTTAACAGACGCTAAAACTTTAGCGCATCTTTTAAAATATGATACAGTACACGGAAAATTTCAAGGCAGTGTTGAAGCCAAGGACAATTCTATTGTAGTAAACGGTAAAAAAATAGATGTTTTAAGTGTTAAAAACCCTGCAGAGCTTCCTTGGAAAGACAGAGGGGCAAAAGTTGTTATAGAATCAACGGGTGCTTTTAGGGACAGGGCAAAAGTAGCGTTGCATCTTGATGCAGGTGCAGAAAAAGTAATTTTAACAGTTCCTCCAAAAGATGAATTGGATAATATGATAGTTTTGGGAGTAAATGAAAAGGCATTACGTCCAACAGACAAAATAGTATCGAACGCATCTTGCACTACAAACTGTTTGGCTCCTATGGTTAAAGTTCTAAATGATACATTTGGCGTAGAGAGAGGTTTGATGACAACAGTTCATGGCTATACAAACGATCAGAGCGTTCTCGATTTACCTCATAAAGATCTAAGAAGGGCAAGAGCTGCCGCAGAAAATATAATTCCAACTACAACTGGTGCTGCAAAGGCAGTTGGCAAAATAATACCAGAGCTAAGCGGAAAAGTGAATGGTATTGCTATTCGAGTTCCGGTTCCTTGCGGTTCTGTTACGGATTTTGTTGCTATATTAAAGAAAAAAGCTACTAAGGAAGAGATCAACGCGGCATATAAAAAAGCCTCTGAATCAAATTTAAAAGGCATCCTTGAATATACAGAAGACGCAATAGTTTCTTCCGATATAATAGACAACACACATTCTTGTATATTTGATGCGGATTCAACAATGGTTATAACTGATAATATGGTCAAGGTTATCGGTTGGTATGACAACGAATGGGGATATTCATGCCGTGTAGTTGAACTTGCAAAATTAATAAGTGCATAATTATGCATTGTATTTGACTGTCAAAGTACTAAATACGAGGTAAAGAGGTAAATATGGAAAAAAAGACGGTAAAGGATATAAACCTGAACGGTAAAAGAGTTTTTATGAGGGCGGATTTTAATGTGCCCTTAGATCAGAATCTCAACATTACCGACGACACAAGAATAAAAGCTGCCCTGCCGACAATCAATTATATTTTAAAAAATAACGGAAAGCTTATTCTTTCAAGCCATTTAGGCAGACCTAAAGGGCCGGCTGATAGTTTACGCTTAACACCGGTAGCGAACAGACTTTCTAAATTGTTGAACAAGCCAGTAAAAAAACTGGATGATTGTATAGGCGATAGCGTTAAAAAAGAAGTTTCCCAGATGAAACCCGGCGATGTGCTTCTGCTTGAAAATGTTAGATTTTATGCCGAGGAAGAAAAAAATGACGCAAATTTTGCAAAAAAGCTTGCAGAATTAGCCGACATATACGTGAATGATGCTTTTGGCACTTGTCATCGCGCCCATGCATCGACAGAAGGTATAGCAAAATTTCTGCCGGCAGTAGCAGGTTTTTTAGTTGAGAAAGAAATCGCCTATTTTGAGAAAGCGCTTAAAAATCCCGACAAACCTTTTGTGTTGATTTTGGGTGGTGCAAAAGTTTCAGATAAGATCGGTGTTATTGAAAATATGCTGGATAAGGTTAATGCCATTTTGATAGGTGGAGGTATGGCCTATACATTCCTAAAGGCAAAGGGCGTGAATATCGGCAGCTCAAAACTTGAAAAGGATAAAATTGATATTGCAAAAGATATCTTGTCAAAAGCAGAAGCAAAAAAAGTTAAGATTATTTTACCGATAGATCATCTTAATGTTTTAGAAATTAACGAAAATGCAAAGACAAGCATTTCAAAAATATCAATTCCTGACGGTTTTATAGCAGTCGATATTGGACCTGAAACAATAAGTCTTTTTAAAAACGAACTGAAAAGCGCGAAGACTATTGTGTGGAATGGGCCCGTTGGAATATTTGAGATGAAACCATTCAGCAAAGGCACCGAAGAACTGGCAAAGTTTGTTGCAGATTTAAAAGCAATAAAAATAATAGGTGGCGGCGATACGGTAGCAGCGGTTGAAGAATATAATGTGGCAGATAAAATGTCGCATGTTTCTACCGGCGGAGGGGCATCCTTGGAATATTTGGAAGGTAAAGTTTTGCCGGGTATCGCAGCGCTAAATAATAAATAAAAGAATAGAGGGGGGGGGCAATTGTGGATGTTCGCAAACCAATTATAGCTGGTAACTGGAAAATGAATTGTATTATTGATGAAGCACTCGTGCTTGCAAATGAAATAAACAGGGCTTTTGTTGACGAGAACTCTTGCGATGTGGTTCTTTGCCCACCTTTTACTGCTTTATTAGAGGTCTCCGAAGTTTTGACAGACTCAAACGTTTCACTTGGCGCGCAAAATATGCATTGGGAAGCTCAAGGTGCATATACAGGTGAAACATCTGCTCCTATGCTTATAGATACGGGTTGTAAATATGTAATAATAGGGCATTCTGAAAGAAGACAATTTTTTGCCGAAACTAATGCAACAGTTAATAAAAAAATAAAGGCAGCAATGCAGAATAAATTAATCCCGATAGTCTGCGTGGGAGAAACTTTGGCAGAGAGGGAAAGCAATAAAACTTTTAACGTTATAAAAGAACAGGTGTTGGGAGCTTTTGCAGGAATTAGTAACATCGACGCTAGCAATGTGGTTTTAGCATACGAACCCGTATGGGCAATAGGCACAGGAAAGAATGCGACTTCCAAACAGGCCGAGGAAGTTCATCTTTTTATACGAAATCTTATGGCTGAATTATATGGCAGAGAAATTGCGGATAGCATACGGATACAATATGGAGGAAGCGTTAAGGCTGAAAATGTAGAAGAGCTTATGAAAGAGAAAGATATAGATGGTGCTCTTGTTGGAGGAGCAAGCCTGAAAGCAAATTCTTTCATAGAAATAATAAGAAAATCTATAAAGGCAAAGAAGTCAGCGTAACTTTAAAATACGGAGAAACAAAAAATGCTTATTTTGTTAGTTGTAATACACGTTATTGCATGCATAGTTTTAATAATAGGAATACTTATGCAATCAGGTAAGGGTGGTGGTTTAAGCGGTACCTTTGGTGGCGATATGGCACAGAATATCCTTGGCACTAACGCAAGTAATTTGTTAACAAAAGCTACGATAGTTGCCGCGATAGTCTTTTTATGCACCTGCATAGGATTAACTATTGTTACTACCCAAAAATCGAAATCATTAGTTGAGAGACTGCCTTATAATGGAAATCTTCCTATAGACATGCCTATTGTTCCACCAACTGCAGGCGGCGAGCAAGGTAATGCAGAAAAAACAGATGCGCAAGCAACAGAGGCCCCCAAAAGTAATTTGGATAATGTTAAAGAGAGTGACCAGACTACAGAAAATGAGCCTAAAACCGAGTTGCCAGGAGCAGAACAAAATAATCAAAATCAGTAGTGTATTAAGAAATTATAAAAAACTAAACAATCAAGCACCGCTACTTTGTGTGGCGGTGCTTATTTTTTTATTGGGATTAACTTATTTTACTTTTGCTAATGACACTCGTTTTTGCGGCGATAGTTTTGTTTCGGGTGATTTAGCTGATGCTAGGGTTTTGGTTCCTTTTTTGGCCGATGATACAGCATCAGCTTCTATTTGCGGTTTCATCTTTAGCGGATTGACAAAAATAGATAAAGATTTGCATGTTATAGGGGATTTGGCCGAGAGCTGGGATATTTCAGAAGATAAAAAAGTAATAACATTTTATTTAAAAAAGAATATTTTTTGGCACGACAAAACCCCATTTACTGCTAATGATGTTAAATTTACTTTTGAGCAAATTTTAGATCCTCAAAACAAGTCACCCTACGGTTCAAATTACAAAAATATAGAGAAAATAGAAATCGTTGATCCTTATACTGTAAGGTTTTATTACAGCGTTGCGTATGCACCGGCACTTTCAAAATTAGGAGTTGGAATAATTCCAGAGCATATTTGCAAAAATAAAAAATACTCGGATTTTTCAGATTCACCAGTAGGAACAGGTCCTTATATTTTTAAAAAGTGGTTGAAAAATCAGTTCATAATGCTTTCTGCCAATAGTATTTATTATGAGCATATTCCTTTTATACAACAGTATATTTCTCGCACCATTCCCGACCAATCAGTTCAGTTTTTAGAACTTCTATCCGGGGGAATTGATCAGGCATCATTAACGCCGGATCAGTATTTTTATAGGACAAACCAAAAAGTTTTTCGCCAAAATTTCAATATTTATAAATATCTTTCACTTGGCTATACTTATATGGGATATAATCTAAAAGACGAATTATTTGCTGATAAACGAGTTAGGCAAGCCTTGTCGTATGCGATAGATAAAAAAAGAATTATCCAGGGTGTTTTGTTAGGTTTAGGCGAGGAATGCTCGGGTCCATTTTCAAAAAATTCAGAATATTATAATAACAACGCGGAAACTTATAGTTACAACAAAGAAAAAGCTATGCAGCTATTAAACGAATCTGGCTGGCATGATATTAATGGGGATGGGATACTTGAAAAAAACGGAAAAAAATTTCGATTCACATTAATTACAAATCAAGGCAATAAGACAAGAGAAGATATTGCGGTGCTCGTGCAGGAAGATTTGGCCAAAATAGGTGTCAAGGTAGATGTTCGCACAATAGCATGGTCAGCGTTTTTAAACGAGTTTATTGATAAAAGAAAATTTCAAGCGGTTATTTTAGGCTGGAGTATTCCCATAGATCCCGATTGCTACTCTGTTTGGCATTCGGACAACATAGGAGGGAATGGATTGAATTTTGTGTCTTATAAAAATGAAAAAGTGGATGAATTGATAAAAAAAGGACGTGAAACTTTTAACACAGACATGCGTGCTCGTATTTATCAGGAAATCCATAGTTTGATTGCCGACGATGCGCCGTATACTTTTTTATTTGTTCCATATGCAACAGTTTCCATTTCAAAGCGTTTTAGGGGAATAGCCGTAGAAAAAAGTGGAATATATTACAATTTTATAGATTGGTATGTAATGCCAGATGAGCAAAAATTTAATTTTATAAATAAATAACTCATATGCTTAAGTACATAACAAAAAGACTTTTATTAATTATACCGGTATTGATTGGAATATCGCTTTTGAGCTTTCTAATCATTCATCTTTCGCCGGGTGACCCGCTTTCGCTTAAATATGGCTTAAATCCGGAAATTTCCCCTCAAGCCAAGGAGTACATGAATAAACTTTATGGGCTGGATAAGCCCATAATAGTCCAATATGTAGAATGGTTTAAACGTATTTTAACACTTGATTTTGGAACTTCTTTTATCGACGATAGAAATGTTTTGGAAAAGATAAAAGAGAGATTACCCGCTACTTTAATTTTAAATATTCTAAGCCTTATCCTTATTTTTGTAATTGCTATACCTGTAGGTGTTGTATCGGCAGTTAAACATCGGACTGTTTTCGACAAAATAACAACCTTTTTTTTATACCTTGGGTTTTCTATGCCATCCTTTTGGTTCGCGCTAATTTTGATATATATATTTGGATTTAAGTTAAATTTATTTCCAATTTCAGGAATATCCCCCTGGTATCTTGAATTTCTGTCACCAATGGAGAAATTTTTAACATTTTTAAAGCATCTGTTTTTGCCTCTTATTACATTGAGCTTGCTTGGTCTTACAGGACTTGCAAAATATACGAAATCAAGCATGTTAGAAATATTAAACCAGGAATATATCTTAATGGCAAAAGCAAAAGGGCTTAGTGCAAAAAGAGTTATTTATATTCATGCGCTAAAAAATGCACTTTTGCCTATTATAACAATAATTGGTTTTGCAATACCTGGTTTGATAAGCGGAAGCTTTATTATAGAAACCGTATTTTCGTGGCCCGGGATGGGAAGATTAGCTTACGAAGCGATTATGAGTTATGACTATCCCACGATAATGGGGATTGGTATTATATCTACATTTTTAACATTAATAGGCATTCTTATTTCCGATATTTTATATGCAATAGTCGACCCAAGGATAAGAGTATAAAATGGTATTATTGAAAGATAAGCGAATAATAATAAGCAGTTTGATTTTAATGGCGGTTATATTTTTTGCTATTTTTGCCAGTTTTGTAGCACCTTATAATCCGTACAAAACTAATTTGGATACTTCAGAGAGAATGCAGCCGCCTTCCTTTAAGCATATTTTTGGCACGGATGAATTGGGCAGAGATGTTTTTACAAGAGTTATATATGGTTCACGCATTTCGCTTTCGGTTGCTTTGTTAGCCGTGTTTCTAATGACAATTTTAGGGGTTATGCTTGGTGCATTGTCAGGATATTTTGGTGGTAAGATTGATTTTATAATAATGCGTTTTGTAGAAATGTTTATGTGCTTTCCGACAATTTTTCTTATTCTTACGGTTTTAGCCTTTGTTGGTCCCAGCATATTTAATGTAATGATCATAATTGGTCTTACGTCCTGGCCTGGCCTTGCAAGACTAGTTAGGGCAGAATTTCTTTCAGTGAAAGAAAGAGATTTTGTTTTGGCCGCAAAAATGCATGGATTTTCGGAAAAAAGAATAATATTTAAGCATGTATTGCCTAATTCTATGGCACCGGTTTGGGTAAGCGTAACTTTGAGTTTAGGTTCTGCCGTATTAACGGAATCAGCATTGAGCTTTTTAGGATTGGGAGTTCAGATACCGACTCCGAGTTGGGGCAATATTTTAGGACAGGGTAGATTTTATATTGATTATGCTTGGTGGCTTATGTTTTTTCCAGGCATTTTTATTCTTATGACAGTTTTGAGTTTTAATTTTATTGCCGAGGCTTTGCAAGATCACTTTAATCCCAGAACACAACAATAACATTTTAATATGATTCTACAAGTAAAAAATCTGAAAACATATTTTTTGTTGAATAAAGAAAATACTGTTAAAGCGGTTGATGGTATAAATTTTTTAATTGAAGATGAAGAAACCGTTGGTTTGCTCGGAGAATCCGGTTCAGGCAAAACCGTTACAGCACTTTCGATAATGAGGCTTATATCGCATCCGGGCGAGATAGGAAAAGATTCTTCGATAAAATTTAAAGGAAAAGAAATGCTTTTTCTGGATGAATTCCAGATGCAGAATATAAGAGGTAAAGAAATTTCTTTAGTGTTTCAGGACCCTCTCTCATCATTAAACCCAGTCCTTTCAATTAGATATCAAATGCAAGAAGTTATTTCCTCGCATCTTAAGGTTGGGAAAACATTAGTCGCAAATATATTACGCAATACATTGCACAAGCTTGATTTTGAATACCCGGATAATATATTAAATTCCTATCCCCATAAATTAAGCGGCGGGCAACGGCAAAGAATAGCGATAGCAATATCTCTTTTGTTAAACCCCAAGCTTCTTATACTTGATGAACCGACTACTTCTTTAGACGTTACGGTTGCAGCCAGAATTCTTAACTTAATTAAGAAACTAAAAAAAGAATTTAAATTTTCAATACTTTTTATAACTCATGATTTAGCAATTTTAAAAGAAATCGCCGACAGAATCATTATAATGAAAGATGGAAAAATTATAGAGGAAGGCAGCTGCAAAAATATTATATCTAACCCAACAAGTGATTATACGAAAGAGCTTTTAGCTGCTTCTTTCATAGGTTAGGCTTTTTAATCCGCCTTCGCCAGTAAAGAGTCTCATAGAAGATAGGCTACGGCGAGACAAGTCCGCCTTCGCCAGTAGAAGAGTCTCATAGAAGATAGGCTACGGCGCCTGCCTGCCGGCAGGCAGGAGATGTCGCCATAGTGCGTTAAAAACTCTCGGCCTTGCCTGAAGACTTTGAAGCAAGTAAAGCCGGAATAGGGGCTCCATATGATTGAAATTAAAAACATTACAAAAGAATACTCATTAGAAATGGGAATTTTCCGCAGCCATACAGGTTTTATTAAAGCCCTGGATAGTGTAAACATAACTTGGAAAAAAGGCGAGACCCTTGGCGTTGCTGGCGAAACAGGCTGCGGCAAAACAACGCTTGCAAAAATTATAACCAACTTAATCAAGCCAAGTTCCGGACAAGTTTTATTGAATGGCAAGGATGTAGCTTCATATCCGCGGATAGAACTGGCCCAGAATATACAAATGATTTTCCAAGACCCATTCTCAAGCCTAAACCCGCGTATGAAAATAAAGGATATTATTACCGAGTATAATGTAATCAACAAAAAGATAACAAAAACAAAACAGCAAGAAGAAGCAGAGTATCTTTTAAAACTTATAGGATTATCGAAAGAATGTGTTTTAAAATACCCTCATGAGCTTAGCGGCGGCCAAAGACAACGAGTTGCCTTGGCAAGAGCCATATCCGTTAAACCCCGGTATCTTATATGCGACGAACCAGTCTCAAGCGTTGATGTATGTATTAGAAAACAAATACTTGATCTGTTTATATCTTTGAAAGATGTTTTTGATATGGGGTATTTATTTATTTCGCACGATTTAAGGGTGCTTAAATCAATAAGCGATAACATTATAATTATGTATAAGGGCAGAATTGTTGAAAGAGCCTCAAAAACGTTGATATATAACGAACCGTTGCATCCTTATACACAACTGCTTCTAGAATCTATGCCGGGGATGGTATTTTGTCAAAAAAAAGAGCAGTTATCTAAAATAACCGACGATAAAAATAATGCTTTGGAAAGTAATAATGAAGGATGCCCTTACCGTAATAAATGCCTGGCGAAAAAGAAAATCTGCAGAAAAACTCTACCGGAGTTAAAGGAAGTTAAAAAAGGACATTTTGTTTCCTGCCTGCTTTTTGATAAAGCAGCTTAAAATCTGCCGCCTTTTTTGCTAAAAATACGATCAATTTTTAACCTGTCATTTTGTTTCCATGCATCGTAAATCATAACTAAAATTTTTGCATTAGTGCTTTCAAATATCCATTTAAAAGCAAATATTATACCAAGTGTAAGGAACTGCAGAAAGTGTTTTGGTATAAAAAAGGAAAGAAAAAAAGACCCTGCCGTAAGTAGCAGCCAAATTATATTTTTTGTACCAGATTTTATTTTTGAAATTGTCATAGTTTTATTCTCCGTTTTGCTTTTGAATTCTTCATAAGTCTCATAACAGTATATAATTTTTACGAGGCACTTATCACAGTGAGCAATATGATTTTCAATGAGATCTTTTTCATTCTGTGGTAGAGTGCCTTCAAGATAATCATTGATAAGAGCCTCGCTTATACATTCATTCAAATTAGTTTTGAGAGTATTATTCATAGCTTCCTTTCATAAATTTTTTGAATTTTGGTTTTATCCTCGTAATTGTTCCTGATATTGTTCCAATCGGTAAATTTAAAATTTCAGATATTTCTTTATTTGGTTTTAAAAACATAAATTTCATTTTTGCGATTAGTTGTTCATTATTATTTAGTGTGTTTACGAACTTTTGCAACAAATCGCTTTTTTCATTCTCTATAAAATCATCAGATGGATTTTGTTTTGAATCAGAAAAAGCGTCTAATATTGAGTCGTCTATTGCTTCGATCTTTGCCGTATGCCTGCCATGCCTAGTTATGTATTCAATAGTTGTATTTGTTGTAACGGCAATAAGCCAGTAGTTTATGCGGTTGCGATTTCGTATCTGGCTCAGCTTATCCTTATGCCATAACGTAAGAAATATATCCTGCAGTATGTCTTCAATGTGGGAAGAATCAAGATTAGCATCAAACTTTCTAAAATTTTTTCTGATTACAAAACGTACAAGTTTATTAAAACGGGTATAAAATTCTGCCCAGGCAAGAGGATTCTTGTTGATACATTGTTCTATGATATTTTCGTTTGGTAAGTGTTTATATTCCATTTTAAGCTTTATATGCCTTGGTTAAAAGTATTACATAGGGGTGTTTTAGTGTCAAGGTTAAATGGATAGTTTATGGATTATAATTTATAGTCTCTAGTTCGGAAGGCGGATGACGGTCATTTGCTGTGAAAAGCTTGCGCAAATGATCCCGAGTGTAACGATGGAAAGACGGAAGATCCCTCGTAAGCTCTTTTTCATCGCTTCCTCGGGATGAATTTTTCCTTAAAAAATTCACAGAAGTCAGAGGACGGAAGACGGAAGACCGAAGACGGAAAACAGATAGAATAAGACAAGAAAAACGTCGGACTTCCGTTGTCTGTCTTCAGTCTTCTGAATTCTGGCCTAGAGCGGCACTACAAAAAGCTTTTATTCTATGAAATATCTGATATAATAACCATAACTTTAAGAAGGGAACCATGAATCTATTAATCATTTTTCTTACATTTGCGCTAGGGTTAGTTTTCGGAGTGATTTTCCTATTTATTTACCACTCGATAACCATTAAGAATAACCGCAAGGTTATGGAAGAGTTTCTTAGGAAGGTAGATTCCGAACAAAAAGAGAGTCTTGGAATACTTACTGATACCATGAAGGCAAGTTTCGGAGATCTTTCCCTGAAAGCTTTGGCTAGGGCAAGCGAAGAATTTATGCGTTTAGCAAAAACAAGACTGGAGCAGGAAAGAGAGTTTTCAGCAAAGGAACTAAACGAAAAGAAAGGCCTTATAGACCAGCAACTTGATAAAATGAATTCAGCCCTTGATAATGTAAAAAATATTGTCCAAAATTTTGAAAAAGACAGAGAAAATAAATTCGGCGAACTTTCCGCACACATGAAATCTCTTACAAATGTTACAGGCAAACTCCAGGAGGCCTTGGCGAATTCAAAAACAAGAGGTCAGTGGGGAGAACGGATGGCTGAGGATGTCTTAAGATTAGCAGGCTTTGTTGAAAATATAAACTATACGAAACAACAGAAAATTGTTGAATATGGTTCAAGGCCGGATTTTACGTTTTTGCTGCCCAAAAAACTCAAATTAAATATGGATGTCAAATTCCCATTAGATAATTATTTAAAATTTCTTAACGCAAGTTCAGATACCGATAAGGAAAAGTTTAAAGATATTTTTCTGCGTGATGTTAAATTAAAAATTAAAGAACTAACAGGGCGCGATTATATAAACATCGAGCAAAATACGGTTAACTATGTAATTTTGTTTATACCAAATGAGCAAATATACGCCTTCATAAATGAAAACGATACCTCGATACTTGATTTGGGAATACAAAATAAAGTTGTAATATGTTCACCTGTTACGCTTTTTGCAGTCCTTGCTGTTATCAGACAGGCGATAGATAGTTTTGCCCTGGAGAAAACTTCAAGCGAAATACTTGAAATACTCAATGCTTTTAGAAAACAATGGGTCGAATTTGTAAAAAAAATGGAACTTGTCGGAAGGCGTATATTTGATGCTCAAAAAGAGTATGAAAGTTTAATTACAACAAGAAAAAGACAGCTTGAAAGGCAGTTGGAAAAAATAGACGGGATTAAGCTTGATAAAAATATAGATAATATTGAAACAGATAACACCCTGAATAAAGAGAGTTTTTTTCTTGGAACAGAAAATTTTAACCAGGAGCAAAGCGAGTATGAAAAACAATAAGAAGGAGGTTTTTATGGTAGGCAAAATTTTTTCGGTAATTTTTTTCATGCTTTTTCTTTTTGTAGCGGTAACCTGTAATGCAGAAGATGTAAAGCTGCAGAAAAAAATGGATGAATGTGCCTATGTTCTCGACGAAATAATGATGATGCCTGAATATAGTATACCGGAAGATTTACTAGCAAATTGCCAGGCAATAGGAATATTTCCTTCGACGTTAAGCGGCGGATTTGTATTTGGCGGAAAATATGGCCGAGGAATTGTTATAACCAAAAGCGAAAATGGCGAATGGAGTGCGCCGGCTTTTTTTGTTATCGGCGGTGCTAGCTGGGGATTCCAGATTGGTGGTCAAGCCACAGATTATATTTTCGTTATTACTACAAAAAGAGGATTGGACTGGCTTTTAAACGATAAATTGACTTTGGGCGGAGATGTTTCAGTTGCGGCAGGCCCAGTAGGGCGTAAAGCAGAAGCATCTACAGATGTTATGCTTAAAGCAAACGTCCTTTCTTATTCCAGAAGCAAAGGTCTTTTTGCAGGGGTAGCCTTGCAGGGAGCTTTTGTTGCTCCTAATAAAGAAAACAACGCATCCTTGTATGGTGCTGGTATAACAGCCGAAGATATCTTAAGCGGGAAGGTAAAAGTTCCCAAAGAAGCGGAAAAACTCATACAGACTCTTAAAAAATACACAAAATAATATCAAAACGGAAAGATAAAAATTATGGAACAGGAATATTTCGAACAAAGGTTAAAGAAAATAACTGAGCTAAGAGAAAAAGGTATAAATGCTTTTCCTAAGAGGTTTGTAAAAACTTTCAATGTTGATGAAATTCTCGCAAATTTTAAAGAAAATACTTCTGTTAAGGTGGCAGGAAGATTAACCGCTATCAGAGAACACGGCAAATCAAATTTTTGCGATTTGAAAGATCAGTCTGGACGAATACAGCTTTATATAGCCGACAACATTCTGCCCCAAGAAGATCTTTTTGTTTTTAAACATATTGATATCGGCGATATAATCGGCGTTGAAGGGGAACTTTTTAAAACACGGAGAGAAGAGCCTACAATTAAAGTTACGAGATTGTTTTTGCTTACAAAAAGCCTGCGTCCGCTTCCGGAAAAATGGCATGGCTTAAAAGACATCGAAACAAGATATAGACAAAGATATTTAGATTTAATTGCAAACGTTGATTCCAAAAAGATATTTTTGATGCGAAGCAAAATAGTAGCTTCCATAAGAAATTTTCTTGATAGTAAGGGTTATCTTGAGGTTGAAACACCTATGCTTCATCCGATGGCCGGTGGTGCGGCAGGGCAGCCTTTTAAAACATATCACAATGCTTTAAATGCAACGTTATATATGCGTATAGCACCAGAGTTGTATCTCAAGAGGTTATTAGTCGGCGGCTTTGAAAAAATATATGAATTAAACAGAAGCTTTCGAAATGAAGGGATATCCGTAAGGCACAATCCTGAATTTACAATGCTCGAAGTTTATACCGCTTATGTGGGATTGGAAGAAACAATGCAGCTTACGAAAGATATTATTATGAATGCTGCCAAGACAGTTTCTGAAAATTTAGAATTTAATTTTCAAGAAAGGGTTATTAATTTAAATAAATGGGAGACGGTATCTTTTGCTAACATTATGAAAAAAAATTTTGACATAAACCCGGAAGAAAACAGCAGTGTTTGGATTGAAAAACTTAAGAAAAAAGGGATTAAATTAGAATCAGATAAATTAAGTAGAACGCAAATACTAAAAATCATAGAAGAGCAAATCGATGCCGAACTTGGTAATAATCCGGTCTTTGTAGTTGATATGTTTACCGAATTGTGTCCGTTGTCTAAAACAAAAGACGATAACCGTCTGCTTTCTGACCGATTTGAACTTTTCCTTGGCGGGATGGAAGTGGCAAATGCCTATTCAGAGTTAAATAATCCCATAGAGCAGAGAGAAAGATTATTGCAGCAGTCTCAAGGCAAAGAAATTGACGAAGATTTTGTGAAAGCCCTTGAGCACGGTATGCCGCCTGCCGGAGGATTGGGAATAGGTGTAGATAGATTGACTATGATTCTTACCAATTCGCCCTCTATCAGAGATGTTGTACTTTTTCCTCAGCTTAAGTCAGAATAATTTACCAATGTTTGTAAATGCAAAAAAACAAGAGTGTTATAATGTGGAAAGCAAAAATAGCGTTTAAATATCTGTGTTCGCCAAGGAAAGAAAAATTTATCTCTATGGTAACGGCGCTAGCTATTGGTGGCATAGCCTTAGGTGTTGCAGCGTTGATTATTATTATTTCTGTTATGACGGGTTTCGACGCAGAATTAAAAGACAAAATTATAGGTTCAAATGCCCACATAATTATTGAAAGAGAAGGAGGTATAAAATCTCCCGATGATATATTTTTAAAAATTAAAAACGTAAAAAATGTTGCGGAAGCGGCCCCGTTTGTTAAAGGCCAGGCCATGTTGAGTTTTAACAATAATATTGTCGGTGTTTTTATAAAAGGCGTTGATATAAAACAAGAGGCAAAGGTTACAAAATTTGATAGATATATTCTACCAAAACATTTACCCCTTTCTGTATCTTTAAGTGAAGGCGAGATTATTGCCGGAAAAGAACTGGCCAATATTATTAATGCGGAAAACAATAGTGAAATTATGCTGATTTCGGCATTTTTAAATGACAGCAAAATCTATAAAATAAAAGGGTTTTTTGAATCAGGCATGTATCAGTATGATGCGAATATGATATTTATGAATATTTCTGATGCTCAAAAACTTTTTAATTTAGGAAATAAGGTTAGCGGTATCGAAGTTAAAATCTTTAAAGAATTCGAAGCCAACAAAACAAGGATGGAAATTCAGAAGCTATTGGGTGGGGATTTTTGGGTAAGCAGCTGGATGGATTTAAACAGAAATTTGTTAAGTGCGCTTAAAGTCGAAAAAAGAATGATGTTCATAGTACTAAGCTTTATAATCTTAGTCGCTTGTTTTAATGTGACAAGTACTATAATGATGCTTGTAATGCAGAAAACAAAAGATATCGGTATACTTCGGGCTTTGGGGGCTTCTACGCTTGATATAAGAAATATCTTTTTGCTTCAGGGTTTTTTCATAGGTTTTACAGGTGCATTGGCAGGAACGCTTTCAGGATTTTTTTTAGCGAAGCACCTTAATAAAATAGCTGATTTAATAGAAAATGTTATTTTGCAACTAACAGGATATCGTTTCGAATTTTTCCCAAGCTCAGTATATTACTTTGATGAGATCCCTGTCTTAATCGACAAAGTAGACATTTTTATTATTGCCGTTGTTACCTTAATTATCGCAAGTCTTGCAGGTTTGTATCCTGCGTACAAAGCATCGCGTCTTAACCCTAGCGATGCAATACGATACGAATAAAAACGAGCCGAACATGATGGATATTTTACGTGCCCAGAATATAACTAAAAGCTATCAACACCAAGGCAGTACTATATCTGTTCTTGCAGGTATTGATCTTAATATAAAAAAAAATGAGTTTTTAGGTTTTACAGGACCTTCTGGAACGGGTAAGAGCACGCTTCTGCATATATTAGCTGCAATTGATAAACCGGATACCGGAAAAATATTTTTAAATGAAACGCAAATATCCGGCATGAATGACAGGGAGATTTGTTCGATACGTAATAAAAAAATCGGATTTGTATTCCAGTTTTATAATCTTTTGGATGAACTAACAGTTTTAGAGAATATACTTTTGCCTTACGAAATTGGGCAAAGAAAGATATTAACTACTGAAAATAAAATTCTGAAACTAAGCGCAGTGAAAGAAAATGCCTGCCAAATATTAGACAAAATAGGTCTTTCTGACAGGATAAATTTTAAACCGTTTCAGCTGTCTGGAGGTCAGCAGCAGAAAGTGGCCATAGCTCGCGCAATTATTAACCATCCTGAAATATTGTTTTGTGATGAACCAACAGGCAATTTGGATTCAAAATCAAGCGAATCAGTTATTAGTCTTTTAAAACAGCTAAACAATGTAGAAGGTATTACGCTTGTTATTGCTACGCATAATACAGAAGTTATAAAGAGCGCCAACCGTATTTTTAGAATAAAAGATGGGTTGTTGTCAGCTTAAACCAAAACCCTAGCGTGTCCCCATATCAGTCTACCTTAGACATACAATGTTCTCCAAAATATTAAAAATATATTTGATATATATTAAATTATGGTATAATTAGTCTAAATATTACAAAGGAGTTTCAAATGAGCTTAAAAGTATATATTGATGGCAAATTATATGATAAGGAAAATGCTAAGATTTCAGTTTTTGACCACGGTTTTCTTTACGGTGACGGTGTTTTTGAAGGCATCAGAGTTTATAATAACCTTATTTTTAAACTTAATGAACATATCGAAAGACTTTATGACTCTGCAAAAGCAATAATGCTAAAAATGCCATTAACAGAAGAAAAACTTACTGGTGAAATCATCAAGACGCTGCAGGCCAATAAACTGAGCAATGCATATATCCGTGTTGTTGCTACAAGGGGTATAGGTGATCTTGGTTTGAGCCCACTTAAATGCAAAACCGTATCGGTAATTATTATTACGGATAACATTGCCCTTTATCCTGAAAAATATTATAAAGACGGTTTATCAATAATAACAGTTCCGACAAGGCGTAATGTTCCCGAAGCTTTGAACCCCAAAATTAAATCGCTAAATTATCTTAACAATATACTTGCTAAAATAGAGGCCATTAATTCAGGTTTTGAAGAAGCGATAATGCTGAATGCGGAGGGATATATTGCGGAATGCACCGGGGATAATATATTTATGGTTAAAAACGGAGAACTTTTTACGACACCTGGAGCGGAGGGTTCCTTAGAAGGTATCACCAAGGATACTGTTGCAAAAATAGCTAAACAGGAAAAAATCCAATTTGCAGAAAAAAGGCTCACGCGTTATGATTTATTTGTTTCAGATGAAGTTTTTCTTACAGGTACAGCTGCCGAAATTATACCCGTTGTTAAAGTTGACGGAAGGGTAATAGGCAGTGGAAAACCTGGTAATATTACGCTAAAATTAATCAGAAAATTTCACGAAATTACAAAAAAAGACGGAATAAGGTATAAATTGTAATTTATCCGCCTTCGCCGGAGAAGAGCTTCATGGATGTTGTGCTTCGGCGAGACAAGTCCGCCTTCACCGGAGAAGAGTTTCGCAGAAAAGTAAATTGCGGGCGATAATAGAACGCATGCTCTATTAAGGAGATTTTTATGAAATTAAGCCACGATGTAAGAAGAAAATATCTTGTGCATGTTAAAACACAAGGTCCTTACATTTTTATTTTGGCCGGCGAAGCCTTTGCGGCTTCACTGGTTTTTCTTGGAGGCCTTTATTTTATAAACGCAAAATATTTGATTGCAATGAAAAATATGATTAATAATACAGCAAACTATTCTTTTACAAACGTGTTAAATGCTCCAATTATTTTTATATTTTTGTTTGCAGTTTTGGTTATTTTTTTAATTTGTTTTATAGCAAGCATACTTGTTACTCATAATATCGTAGGTCCGGTGAAAAGGTTTTCCAACAAGCTTGTCGAAGTTGGTGAGGGTAAAAATACCAATGGTATAACATTCCGGACAAAAGATAAACTGAAAGATCTTGCATCTGCATTCAATACCATGGTTAAACTCTTAGAAGGTCGGCTTCATAACGATGTTATACTCATAAATGAAATAACTGATAAACTCGAAATTTTGTTAAAGACATTACAAAATGAAAAAACAACCGATATGCAAGTTATTTTAAAAGAAATCACACAGATAAAAGATCTTACCAAACAATATAAGCAAGGCAAGAAGTAGGGGAGTAAAAAATGGTTTGTGATGTTTGTAAAGAAAAAGAAGCTACGGTGCATTTAACAGAAATTATAGACGGTAAAGTTATAAAGTTCAATTTATGTGAAGAATGCGCCAAAAAAAAAGGTAGCGAAATGGAAGAGCATTTCGGCTTATCCGATTTACTTGCGGGATTAGCGAGTCTAGAGATAGATTTTGAGGAGGAAAAACAAGAAGAAGAAGTAGCGTGCCCAAATTGCGGGCTTACCTATAATATGTTTAAAAAAATAGGCAGATTAGGCTGTAGTAAATGTTATACTACATTTTCCAACAAGTTAAAGCCTTTGCTTAAGAAAATACACGGCTCAACTGGCCATATTGGAAAAGCACCTTTTGTACTAGCGAAAGAAAGAAATACAGAGCTTGAGATACAAACTTTACGAAAAAAATTACAGCAAGCCATAGATTTAGAAAAATTTGAAGAAGCGGCAAAGATCAGAGATAAGATAAAAATGCTTGATTCAACGAAAAACAAAAACAGCAAAAAGAACGAGACTAAAAACAATGCTTGATGAATTAGCAAAATCTACAAGCCAATGGTTAAAAGGAACAGGCCCTGAATCAGAAATTGTTATTTCTAGCCGTGTAAGATTTGCTAGGAATATTGATGATATACCTTTTTCACACTGGGGTAATGAAAAAAATAAAGAAGAAGTGTTGGATAGGTTTAAAAAAACTACTAATAAATCAGATTATTTTAAAAATTGGTATTTGTTACAAATGCAGGACATCACAGATATCGACAGACAGTTTTTGGTTGAACGACATGTAATGAGCAGGGAACATATGGTAGAATTGCAGGGGAAGGCCCTCTTTCTTGACCCCGAGCAGAGGTCAAGTATAATGATAAACGAAGAAGACCATCTTCGTATTCAAGTAATTACTTCAGGATTTGATCTCAAAAGCTGTCACGAAACAATAAATGAAATAGACGATAAATTAAGCAAGACTTTAAACTTTGCGTATTCTACAAGCTTTGGTTATTTAACGGCCTGTCCTACTAATACAGGTACAGGAATGAGAGCTTCTGTTATGCTGCATTTACCAGCGCTTGTGTTAAGCAAGGAGGTTTCCAGAATCCTTGAAACCATTGTGAAACTTCGGTTTGCGATAAGGGGCTTATACGGGGAGGGAAGCGAAGCAAGCGGCAACTTTTTTCAAATTTCAAATCAATTTACACTGGGTCGCACAGAAGAGGATATAATTGAGGACATAGAGCGCGTTACTAACCAAATAATTTTTAGAGAAAAAGCCCTGAGGGAACGTCTTATAAAAGATAACAAGACCCTTTTATCAGATAAAATTTGGAGAGCGTATGGCGTGCTTAAAAACGCATATGTTATAACAAGTGATGAAACAATAAAACTTCTTTCATTGGTTCGTTTAGGCAGAGATTTAGGAATTATAAAAGGTTTAAGCACGGAAGATTTAAACAGACTTTTTATTTCGACTCAGCCGGCACATTTACAAAAAATAGAAAACAAAAAATTATCTGCGAACGAAAGAGATGTTAAGCGGGCAGAATTAGTTCGCAGTGCTTTAGTGTAGGCTTTAATAACAAACAAAATAAATCCCTCGAACGCTCTGAAATTTTTCTTCGAAAAATTTCATCCCGAGCACGAGTAAGTGATGAACAAGAACTTGCGAGGGATAATTCATTGCGTTGTTTCCTTATTCCGATATTTCGGAATTCGGGATCTTTCGCCAGAAGCGAACGACGGGAACAATTCCTCTCTATTCTTGCTTTCGCAAGAAAGCAGAGGGGATCATTGAGGAGGAAAAATATGTTCAATAGGTTTACTGAGCGTGCAAGAAAAGTAATTCTTTTGGCCAAGGAAGAAGCTAAAAGATTCAACCATGATTATATTGGAACCGAACACATACTATTAGGTTTAATAAGAGAAGGTGAAGGAGTTGCTGCGGCAGTGTTGGCAAGTCTAGGCTTAGATCTTGAAAAAGTAAGAACTGAGATAGAAAATCTTATACAACCTGGTCCAGCAGCAAAAATTCCTGCTGATATTCCTTTTACGCCTAAAG
>Ga0302250_1000441_pt1 | contig 40847 bp, 40 predicted proteins | sample AAG_RA_Asp_MG_FD_193536 | JGI IMG/M metagenome (GOLD analysis project Ga0302250, IMG submission 193536) | Enriched activated sludge microbial communities from anaerobic digester in WTTP, New Holstein, Wisconsin, United States - AAG_RA_Asp | ecosystem: Engineered > Bioreactor > Anaerobic >...
TCAGTTCTGCACTGATTGTCCTGTATCTGTTTTTATAGGCTGGTGACCTACAGTTCTCTATGAGAACGTCAGCATGGGTTATTGTCGCAGTTATTGCTCTCCTTGTTGCCGGTGTCTTTAGTGCCGGCTGTTCGGATGAAGGAGCAAAGCCCGGGGATGCCACAGCCACAGCAACGGTCACCAGTGCCGGGACCACTTCAGGCGCATTATATTCAGAAGGCGATGTTGTCAGGAATCCCAAGTCAACGCTCTCAACCGGGCTTCTCATCATCGGGTACGATGCCGGGACGGATATGTACGAACGGGCAACGATCTTTCCGTTCAGTGATGGGAGCTGGGGATACCGGATAGACTCGAAGACGTCGAAGATAAGCCGGGCAAGCATCGAGAAGTTATATACGGAAAAAGTCGGAACGGTGTCTGTCTCTTCAGTCCGGATAGGTGCACCCACAACAACCACGGTGCCTCCCACAACCACAAAGGTCACTACGGCACCTGCTACAACCGAAACAACTGCAAGCACGACCGCACCCAAGATCGATGATATCGATCCGTTTATCGGGACAGCGGGGACCACGGTGAAAGTCACCGACCTGAAAGGAAGGAACTTCGTTTCGGGCGCAGCAGTGGCATTGACGAAATCCGGTGAGACTTCCATTGACGCAACAAGTGTCAGTGTCTCCTCGGCCACCAAGATAACCTGTACATTTGCGCTTCCACTGTCAATGACAACCGGTGCCTGGAACGTGGTTGTCACGAACCCGGACAAGCAGTCTTATACATCAGCGAACCTGTTCACGGTCTACAAGAATACAAGTGCCACGGCAACAGCAACAGCAACAGCAACAGGCACTACGACAACACCTGCAGCAGCTTCTGTTACGATCACTTCGCTGAGCGATTCAGCCCGCTTCACCGGTGGTGCAGCGACACCTCTTGTTATTGATATTTATGGAACTAATCTGTCAGCCGGTAGTAAGGTAACGTTTACGCAGGGAAGTTCGACGATAACCAGTTCAGCGTATAATATGATCGGATCAAATGCACGTATCAATATTGAAATTCCGGCAGGTGCGGCGGCAGGATATTGGAAAGTCAATGTTCTGGATTCGAGCAATAATATCCTGGGATCCTTGAACAATGGGTTCCAAATAATAGTATCCTGAATCTTTTTTTTTTTTAAGGAAAGAATTTATTGAACCATTTTGTATCTCAATAACGCCGCAATCCCTCCGAGCGCAATCAGCCTCTCCCCGGGCTCGAATGCTGATGAGAGCACGACAACCGATGCCCGCATCGCCTCGGCTTTTTCAATGAGTGTGGTGACTTCCGGATCGCGAAGGAGGGTATCCGCGATAAGCACCTGCTCGGCAGCGCCATAGCCGATCGCCGCTGCCACCTCGGCCCGGCCATAGGCAACAGCGCCATCCTGTGAGATCCGCATCAGGAGCTCGTCCATCAGTTTCACCTCACGGGAGAGCTGGAGGTCATCGATCATCTTCTCCAGTGTCCCGTTCCCGATCACATCCTGGACTGCCCCGCGCCCGATCCGCCGGGTCTCAACAACAACGGCACGATCAGCAGCAGGACTGTTCTTACTCTTCGCGTACCGGATGAAATCGTCCTTGATGAACCCCGGCCCTGCCACGATGAGGGGTCCGGTAACCTCAGCTAGTTTGGAAAGGACCTGGTCGAAGAAATCCCGCCGGGATTCCGTCTCCGCACCTTTCCCGCTGCCGGAGGTGAGGGTGAGTACACTCTCGGGGCCGTACTGCCGGAGCCGGAACAGTTCGGCCTCTCCCTCTTCAATGGTCAGGACATGGATGACACCATAGACCGATGCTTTGACGGCTCGTTCTATTCGTTCACGGTCGAGTTGTCTCCACTGCTTGATCACCGATATCTCGTAACCGGTCTCGACATTGATGGTATGGAATGCCCCGGTGTCCACACCATGCTCGATAATTCCGGTGAGCCTGAGCCGTATGCCGTGAGCGGAAAATTCAACACGGTCAATGCGTACGCCGAGCCGTACCGGACGTTTCTCCACTTTCTCCGGCCGGATCTTGTCGCTTGCTGCATCCACGCTCCGGAATGTCGTGGCAAAGACCAGGTCGCCCGGGGCGATGATGTGCTGGAGGTGCCAGAGATCGTCGATGCTCTCAGGGAACAACCGGATCTCGCCATAGTTATTGCGCATCTCCCCGTACTCAGCCTTCATGATGCCCCACGATGTCCGATCCACCGGGCGGGGTGAATGCCGCCACCTTCTCGGTGTTCAGGATGCCCTTGAGCGCCTTCACATCATCCTCCGGGATCTTCTCCTTCAGGATGCGCAGCACTTTCTTTGCTACGTCGTTTGGCTCGAACTGGCCGGGCCGGAGTTCTACAAATACCTTCACTTTTTCCCTGACAGCAGGTGGGGGTCCCCCGATGACAGCTGCCTGGGGCTCGACCATCAGGCCGATGCAGGTGGAGAGCGGGACGTTCCGGTAATAGGTCCGTTCCCCTCGCACGATGAAAGAGCCGCGAGAAACAAACTCACCGGCCTCCGGCGTCTTGCTCACCTGAGAGGGAAGGGCGCTGTACACATCTGCACTGAAGTGCCCGCTCCGCCATGCACCGGAATACGATGCAGCGAACTGCGCCACCTCATCCATCCGTTCTGTCTTTCCCTTGACAAGGACAACACTGGCACCGTGGACATCGGCATGGACAAAGGTATCACCCCCGGCCATGTATTTCTTCACCAGCTCCTCGTTCTGGGACGCGTCGCGCCCTCCGAGGACAACGACCCCGTCGCTGGTGATGAACCAGCGGAAGCGGTGGTACCACTGCTTCTTTAAGGGGACGAACTCCCGCCGTTTCATCTGCTTCTTTGTGGCAACGGTCTCCATTGCCGTGACAGCACCGGCCTTCTTCTTCCTGAACTTCTTGATTACGTCGTAATAATGGCCGGCGTTCTGTTCCACGCTCTCGTGCACGAAGATCTTCACTTTCTTCCCGATATCGATCTCGACTGCTGCTTCCCCTGGGAAGAATGCAGTGATTTTCTTTGTCTCTTCTGAAGGAGCGGCCCGGATCCGTTTCTCGATCTCCTGCCAGGAATGGGTTTTACTTGCTGTAGCGAGAGTGTTGATGACCTGCGTGATGAACGGGTAGTTCTCGTAGATCGCATTGGCCATCTCTTCAGCCTGCGTGATGCTCCGGTCAAACTTTTTTATCGCAGCCTGCTGGTGGCTGCGTATCCGGTCCTCTTTTGCGATCTTCGGGCGTGACGTGGCCTTCTTCTCGGCCTTGGTCATAGGGTAAAATGCTTCGAGGGCAAGAGAAAATGTCGGGTAAGCAGTTGTCTCCTCTCCCGTACGGAGATTCACGGGTTCGCAGTGCTTTGCCCCGGTTACCGGAGTCCGGCCCCCTTCAACCTGGCGGAAGAGTGCCTGCAGGGAGGAGAAGATCCTGGCAGGATCTGCAGTGGCGGCAGGAATCGTCTTGTCAAGACCCGCTTCTTTACAGATATATTCCGCGTACATACCACCGAGCATGCAGCCGATGGCAAGTGCCCTGACCAGGTCCCTTTCATCCGTCTTGAGAAACGCTGAAAGGCTCTCCTCCGATGCGGTGGGATCCGTGCTGCCAAACGTATAGGTGGCACCGGGAACGACTTCCCGGTCCTTGAACCGGTGGTGCCAGAGCGGTTTGATGATTGTCATCTTCTCATCAGCAAGGATGACATTACCGTTATCGAAGAGTTCGATGATGAGGTTGAAGGTCGTTGTCCCTTTCCCGATTGCAAAGATGAGGACCCGCTCAAGGCCGTGCTGACGGATCGAGAGGACCTTTCCCCCCGAGAGATGTTTTCGGAGGAGCATGGCGAAGTGGGGCGGATTTTTTGGAGGTTCAGGAAGGTCAGCAACCAGGTGGGCTCTCCGGCCGGATTCGATGAACAACAGGTACTTTGCTTTATTCTCGCCATTCAGCCGGATACCCAGCGTCTTTGAGTCGAACTGGTAAACCTTGTCGATCCAGAGCGGCAGCTTCTCCTGCAACTCGCTGGTCATTGCCCTGACATCGATACCGCTCATACCCTGTTCTGATGCCATACGCTTCTGTCGGTTACTTATTAGCTGCCGGAAGCTGATAAACGTATAATCAGCCGGGAAGGCGGCAAAACCAAATTACATATGGCTTGGCAAACATAGGTATACGACAACTGGTGTTGCGGGATGAGCGAAGATATTCCTGAAGAGAAGCCGGTCCAGACAAAAAAAGCGAAGACCAAGGCAGACAAGCAGGCTGAACACATCGAACGGATCAAGAGAACCCTGATTGCCTCCCTGCTGGGTATGCTTGCCGGTGTCCTCGCCTACTACTTTGGGGGAACTCCGGATGCCTCCGGGATCCAGGCCGAAGGCTTCCTCGGTTTCATGTTCATGCTCGTATTCATCGTCCTGCAGAAACACATCTTCATGCTGATGCGGATGGACACATCAAAACTCGGCGGCAAGGACTGGTTCTACCAGGGATTCATGACCTTTGCGTTCTGGTTCATGACATGGACGATCCTGCTGACCTCGATTCCCCGGTAACGTTCTTTTTTGTGATACGCCATGAGAATCGCCATTGTCCACAAAGACCGCTGCCATTCCCGGAAATGCGGTACCGAGTGCATCATCTACTGCCCCCGGGTCAGGACGGGAGACGAGACGGTGATCATCGGTGAGGACGGAAAAGCCCAGGTCTCCGAGGAGCTCTGTGTTGGCTGCGGTATCTGCATCAAGAAATGCCCGTTCGATGCCATTGACATTGTCAGTCTTCCGGAAGAACTCGAGCACCCGACTCACCGGTACGGGAAGAATGGATTTGCCCTGTACGGTCTCCCTGTCCCGGTGGAAGGGAAAGTCACCGGTATCCTCGGGGCAAACGGTATCGGGAAAAGTACCGCAGTCAAGATCCTCTCCGGCCAGCTCCGCCCCAACCTCGGTAACTTTGACAACGAGGTTGCCTGGGAGGAGATCCTGAAGCGCTATACAGGAACGGAGCTTTTCGATTATCTCCAGACCGTCTCGAAGAAGAGCCTGAAGATCGCTTCCAAGCCCCAGTACATTGATTTCATCCCGAAGGTCTTCTCCGGCACGGTGGCAGCGCTCCTCAAGACAACCGATGAGCGCGGGAGGCTGGAGGGGATCATCCCGTTATTAAAACTGGATGCGATCCTTGATCATGACATTGCCACGCTCAGCGGGGGAGAACTCCAGCGGGTTGCCATCGCAGCCTGCCTTGCCCGCGAAGCCGACCTCTACTTCCTTGATGAAATAACCCCTTTCCTCGACATCTACCAGAGGATTGCAGCAGCAAAACTGATCCGCGACCTTGCCGCAGAGCGCCCGGTCGTTATCGTGGAGCACGACCTGGCAATCCTCGATATGCTGGCCGATACCGTCCATGTCGGATACGGCAAGCCGGCCGTCTTTGGTATCATCACCCGCCCCAAAGGTGTACGGGTCGGGATCAACCAGTATCTCGAAGGCTTCCTTGCTGAAGAGAACGTCCGCTTCCGCGACACGCAGGTAGTCTTCGAAAAGAGGGCCCACGAGAAGGGATCAGACCGCGAGGATCTCTTCCTTATCCCGGAGATGACAAAGAAGTACGATACGTTCCAGCTGACGGTCGGCGGTGGTACGGTCCGCGCCGGCGAAGTGCTGGGGGTTGTCGGGGCAAACGGGATGGGCAAGAGCACGTTTGCCAAGCTCCTTGCCGGGGTTGAGACGCCGACAACAGGATCGCTCGAGACAACCCTGAAGATATCCTACAAGCCCCAGTACATCAAGGCCGATACCTCCGATACCGTGGAGATGTACCTGCGCCAGTGTACGAACAAGTTTGACTCGTCAATATACCAGCACGAGATCATCGAGGCACTGACCCTGATCCCGATCCTCCAGTCACCGGTCGATTCCCTGAGCGGCGGGGAGCTGCAGCGGGTCGCCATCGCAGGGTGCCTCTCCCGCGATGCCGACCTCTATATCCTCGATGAACCCAGTGCCCATCTTGATGTCGAGCAGCGGGTCCGGATCACCCGGATGATCAAGCGGCATGCCGAAGGGAAAGAAGTGGGGATCATGGTGATTGACCATGATATTTATGTCATCGACATGATCAGCGAGCGGATCCTTGTCTTCGATGGAGAACCCGGTGTCCAGGGTACGGCTTCCGGTCCATTCCCGATGCGGGAGGGCATGAACCGGTTCCTGCACGAACTCGATGTCACGTTCCGGCGGGACCAGAGCGGAAGGCCGCGGATCAACAAACCCGACTCCTTCCTGGACCGCGAGCAGAAGTCACTGGGAGAATACTATTACTATTCCCAGGGCGAAGATTAAATTCACCCCGGAAAATACTCCTATATTTTAATATTTAAACATGCTATTCTTGCTATATGCGGGGAGAACAGCTTTCGGATGCCATTGTCTACGATAAGCTGCACGTTCTCAAAAAAGATTTCAGCGGATATATTGAACGCAATTCCGTGAAGGTCGACGCCAACCTTCCGGTTTTCTTCGGCTATGTTGTCTCTGCGCTCGAGAGTTCATTCCCCCATCTCGGCGATGATGACTATGATGAATTCATCGACAGTATAACGTTCAAGGTCCTGGACGCAAGCAGGAACGTTGCCGATTTTGACTATATCCGGCGCGTGAAGACAAATGCTCTCCGGTTCAAGAAGATGAAGAATGCCGAGCAGGGCATCAACATCGTCATCGGCTTAAAAATGGTAAAGGACGGGGATCCTGTTCACGGACTGGAGTTTTTGAAGAACTATGCAGTCCTTGATGTGAAACTTGGCATGGCTGTTGCCCACTGCTACCACACGCTCTCGCTCCGCGAGTTCCGGAAGGATGACGAATCACCTGCAAAGAACCTTCGGCCCGGGGAGATGGAACTTCTTGCACGCGAGATGCTCCTCAAACTTGCAAAGACCAAGCCCCCCGTGAACACGCTCCGGCAACTTGATATCGACGATCCCTCATTCCTGGAAAAGACCTTCTGGCAGATGGTCTTCATCGGGCTGGAATGGTTCCCCGACGAGATCTGGTTCATCGAGATCGGACTGAAAAATGCCGTTGATACCAATAATGCGGCAATGCGTAAGCGCATCCTTGAGATCGGGACCGAACGGTTTTATACCAACATCAGTATCCTCCGCGAGATGTATTACTACCATCTCGAGAACCGCGACCCTGCATCCGCAGCCGGTGTCGTGAACCAGCTGATCAAGCAGCATCCTCACGAGCTTGAACCGATCTACCTCGGGCTCAAACTCTCACTCCTCACCCAGAAAAAGATGACCTACCATGGATTCCGCAAACTGGCGGTCACGAACAACATGCCGGCACAGATCGTCGATCTCTTCGATTTCACCTTCGATCTCCTGAATCATGATCCCAAGGAAGCAATGGCCCGTATCACGGAGTTCGAGAACGAGTTTCCCCGGTTCCAGTATTATGCCCTCACCCTGAAGTATATTGCAACAGACCTTCTCTCAACGGACGAGGTGAGGAACAAAAAGGCACGCAAAGTACTCCTTGACTCCCTTGAGAACTTCTCTCTCCTTGAATTGCAGAATAAGAATCCTGCATTACATGCAAAGTAAAAATCTCATTATCTCTGAAGAATTGTGCAGGAAATCGTACCTGATCCCGCTCAAAAATGCAAGGGATTGCTGTCGTTTTTTAACCTGGTGTTGCTTTTTTGTTTTCCCCGGAAAAGACCACGGGATCAGAACCGTGGCTTCAGGCCAATACCACTGAAGAATTCCCGGAGTGACTGGATGATGCCGTCAAGGAAATTATCGGGAGTGCTTTTTGTCACGGACGGAGATGCACCATCCTCCCTGAGGGTCGGGACGGCACGCTGGCAGGTGGTCTCTGCAGGGATGACTGAAGCTGCAGTGCTCGTTGTGGCAGTTATCGCGATCTGGACTTCAATGGGTGTACCTGCGTTAGACTGGTCGAGGTAGTAGCCAATATTCACCGGTGTTGAAAACCATACTCTGTTCATCTTGTCAATGTTGATAGAATGGACAATGGAATTTGTTCCGATACCCTCGAACCGGCTGAGATGGCGGAATACCCTGCCGTCTTCCCAGATGTAGATCCCGTTATCCGTTGCAAGGTAGAGTTTGCCGTCTGGCCCTGACACAAGATCATTGATGGGCGGGTTCGTAATCGCAAGATCGCTACTGGTGAGAACGGGAACGAACCCCTCATCGGAGGAATAGTGGGCTACGACAGAGTCGTTGAAGAAATAGACACCACCGGAGTAGTCCTTTTTCAGTTCATCGAGCAGCCCGTATGTGGAGTCCCTGCTGGCAATGCATTCGAATATGACCGGGTCATCCTGCGACCTGATGATCCATATCCCTTCCCGGGCGGTAGCGATGAGGGTGGCATTTGCATCGTGGTCCCAGATCATGGCATTTGCTTCGTAAAATCCGGGTCCTCCAGGAGAAAATGGCTGGAACCATGTCCAGTTCCCGTCGCGGTACCGGTGCAGGCCTGCGTTCCCGGCAGCGATCCACATCTCGTTGTGCCAGCGCTGGATATCATTAATCCTGAGACTTTTGAAGAACTCCTGGTCTCTTAAGGTGGTGTAATAGGCACCGTTGTAGATCTGGATTCCTTCAGAGTACCCGATCCAGAGGTTTCCCTTGTTGTCATACTCAATGGAAGTAATAAAATCGTCCAGCAGGCCTTCGGAAAGATTGGTAAACGTCATCCGTTTTGTTGACCAGGTGCCATCGTACCGGGATAACCCGTAAGAGGTTGCCATGAGGATATTGCCGCTGGAATTGTATTCATTGATGAGATCCATGATCTGTGTGGTGGGGATGCTGTCCGGGGCAGGTATGAACAAGGTGATGGCGTAGGGAACATCCGTACCGGTTGCCGCTGCTGCGGGGAAACCTGCAATGGCAGAAACCAGCACGAAAAAAACAACGAGCCGGAAACACCCGGTAAGGTTACAATACACCGGTAGTGCCATCAGCTCTCCGGACGTTAACCTTTCCGCCGCTTGCCGGGTGGAATGTGACGGATCGGCCGACCTTGCCGCCAACATCTTCCTTGATGAGCGGAATATTGTGTTCTTTTAAGAGAGCCCTGACTTTTTCTGCATTCCGTTCACCGATATTCAGGTTGGTGCCGAAATACTCGAACATGCATGCCCCGCCGGCCATCTTTGCGACAAGGGACCGGCTTTTGCACCCATGGGCCCCAAGTTCCTTTAACAGCAGCGGGATTGCGGTGTCTGCATACTTTCCCGGGCGGTCCTCGCGGCCGGCACTTTCGGGCAACATGATATGAACCATAGCCCCGACTTTCAGGGAATCATCGTACAACGTCAGGCCGATACAGGAACCAAGACCGATGGTCATCATCGGGAACGAACCGACACGGTATTCGCCAATACCGATCATCGCCGTTTGTCCGTTTGGGGGTACAGGGTCGGCCATGGCACACAACGCAGCTGTCAGACACCTTTCATCATATTTTCCATCATCTCAACGATCTTTTCCAGGGTCTTCGACTCCGGAAGCATGATGATGTCGCTGTCGATCTTGTGCTCCTCGCAGATCAGTTCCGTGGAGAAGAGCAGGACTTCGTTGACATCGTCGCCCATCTGGGCGATAAGCGAGGACATGGCGGCGTGTGCCATATCGAGGCTGAGTGCCGGGGGTGACGGGAGCATGATAAAACCGAGCAGCTCGGCAGTTGCATCCAGGAATGCCGAGACCATGATATTGCCAACTTCAATGAGGGCGCTCTCGTCCATCTCGTTCATGGACCGGTTCATGTCCGTGAGGCCGAGCATGGTGTTGGTGAGGCGGATCGAGGACTCCTTGGTGATGTAAAAGATGATGTAGCCCCCATGCTGGATCTCGCCCTGGAGTTCGAAAGCGACCATTGCGGCCGATTCCTCTCCCATGTACGTCCCCAGCTCTGATATGTCGATCGCCTTGATGGCCGGTACGCTCATTTCAACAGAACTTCCCAGCATCGTGGATAACGTAGTGGCTGCATGGGCAGCGCCGATATTTGCGAGTTCCTGGATTGCATCGGTTTGTACGGTAGATAATTTCATGACCTTCTCCTACACCATCGTGTTCACATCAAGCACCGGTACGACATCCCCGTCTCCAAGGATCGTGACACCGCTCACACCCCGTGTTGTACCGATAAACCGGTTTAACGGTTTGACAACGACCTCCTGTTTTCCCTCGACAACATCGACCGGGACGCAACACTTCCTCTTCTGGTACTGTACAACGATCAGGATCTCGCAGACCTTGGAAGATCCTACCATATCGTCCAGCCAGAAGATCTGGAGCACTTCGTCCCGGAGGAGAATAGCCTCGCCCTTGCCGATCCGGTGCGTGGTGTTCCGCCTGAAATTGGCTACCTCCACGATGCTGCTGATGGGGATCGCAAGCCGCTTGCCATTGATCCGTACAATCATGACATCGACAATGGCCATGGTCGGCGGCAGGAGGAGTTCAAAACGACTGCCTTTTCCAAAGGTCGACTCGACACGGATGGTCCCTTTGAGGGCTTCGATCGACTTCCTGACCACGTCGAGCCCTACGCCCCTCCCGCTGATATCAGTGATCTTATCTGCAGTTGAGAAGCCGGGCTGGAAGAGGAGCTCAATTGCCTGGTCATCGGTCAGCAGATCCGCCCCTTCCTGGGTGACAAATCCTTTCTCAACCGCCTTTTTCTTGATCTTTTCTACATTAATCCCGGCACCGTCATCGATGATCTCGATAATGACATTATCCCGGTCACGGTGTGCTGCCAGTTTGACAAACCCTTTCCGGGATTTGCCTGCTGCTTCCCTTGCCTCTGGCGATTCGATACCGTGGTTCACCGAGTTCCTGATAAGATGGAGGAGAGGATCGTTGAGCCCGTCCATGACACTGCGGTCCAGTTCGGTTTCCCCGCCTTCCATGACAAACTCGACTTCCTTGCCGTCATACTGTGCTACATCACGGACTACCCGTGGCAGGCGGTTGAAGATGTGATTTAACGGGATCATCCGGATGTTCATCATCAGGTTCTGGAGTTCCGAGACCGACCGGTCAACCATGCCGATAGCTTCGTCCATCTCCTTGATCCGGTGCTGCTCCGCGATCTGTTTGAGCCGGCCACGGTTGATCACCAGGTCCTCGACCAGGTTCATGATATGGTCAAGTTGCTGGATATCGACCCTGAGGTTCTTGATCTCGCGGCTCTTTTCGGCAGAGGAGGCCTGTTTTTTCTCCGGTTCTGCCGGCTTCTTATCCTGTTTTACGGTCTGGACCTGTGTAATCTCGACCGTTGCAATCTCCGAGCCCTGTGCAGCTGTGCGGAGTGCCTCCTCTCCGGCTTCGCTGCTGATCCGGAGGTTGACGGTCCCATCGAATTTACCCTCATCGATATCGTCTTTTGAGGGGGTTATCATGGTGATTGTCCCGAGGGCCTCCAGGTTACCGATGGCGATCATTGCCCGGACATCCTTCATCATGCAGTCGGGGGACACGATAATCCGGATATCGAATTCGGGCACGCCGTCGGGTGCAGGAGCAGATGACGATGCTGCATCTGTGTCGGCAGCGGGCGCATGGTCAACCTGTACCGGCTTTTTCGCATCCTTGCTCTTTCCTCCACCAAGTTTCTCAAGCCACTCCTTGAGGGACTGGACCTGGTCGTCCGGGTTGAGTGAGGAGGAATCGCCACCCCCTTCAACATCGTCGATCATCTGCTCCAGCATGTCTGAGCAGGCAAGAAGGAGATTCCCGAGGTCCTGGGACATCTCCGCAGATCCACTCCGTATAAGCTGGAAGATATCCTCCATTGCATGGCAGAGGCGTTCCATGTCGGCAAAGCCCATGGAAGCAGATGCCCCTTTCAGTGTATGGATAGACCGGAAAATCTCGTCAATTGCGTCCTGGTTTGACCCCTTCTCGAGAATAAGAAGGTTCTTTACCATGTTCTCGTGGTTTTCTCTGGACTCAGCAACAAAGAGCCCGCGATACGCCTCAAATTCAGACATTGGCAGCCTCCATCTGATGTACCAGCCGTTCTATCTCGGGAGCGAGTTTTGCGAGCGGCAGTACCTTATCGACAGCATTTTTCTGGATTGCAGATCGTGCCATACCATACACCAGACAGTCTTTCTCATCACAAAGGAGGCTGGTTCCCCCGGCCTCCTTGATGGCCTGTGCGCCGGCGCCGGCATCGTTCCCCATCCCGCTCAGGATTACCGACACGATATTCTTTCCATAAACCTTCGCCGCGGATTCGAAGGTCTTGTCAACAGCAGGCCTCACGCCATGGAGGGGGGCCGTGTTCGAATGGATGATCTTTCCCAGCCGGGTCTTGTTCGCGTCCATATCGTTACTAATAATGGTGTGCACCCCGGCCTTTGAAAGCAGGATCTTGCCATTCTCAACAATATCCCCGTTCTCTGTCTCCTTCACCGGCAGGGAAGCGATCCGGTTGAACCGTTCTGCAAGCGCTGCAGTAAACCCGATAGGCATGTGCTGGGTGACAACGATGCCAGCAGGAATGTCCTGAGGGATGGCAGCGAGCAGGGTGTCGAGCATCGGGGGTCCTCCTGCAGATGATCCAATCAGGACAACATGTGATGCAGGTCCGGTAGTGGGGGAGGCCCTGTGCACCGCAGGTAACGCTGGAAGGGTAACGAGATGTTTCAGTTTCGTGACCAGTTCGTCGCCAATCACCCGGACATGAGGAATGTCCTTGGGTTTGAGCATGAAATCGTCTGCCCCGAGGCGGATAGCACGGGTTGTCATTTCAGCTCCCTCTGACGTGAGTGTGCTGAGCATCAGGATTTTCGGACGCTTGCGTTGCCTTTTAAGTTCCTCGAGTACCTGGATGCCGTTCATTTTGGGCATCTCAATATCAAGCGTCACAAGATCCGGCTCAAGATTCTGGATCTTCTCCAGGGCGTCGACACCGTTCGAGGCTGTTCCCACTACCTCAATGGTCGGATCCTTTGTCACCATATCCCGGATGACCGTGCGCATAAACACGGAATCATCAACGATCAGCAGCTTCACCATATCGTCAGGATGCCAGGACGTTCTTGACTTCTTCCAGTACTTTTGGGGCCTGGAACGGTTTTACAATATATCCTTTTGCACCGCTCTTGATGGCAAGCTTCACCATCTGTTCTTGTCCCACGGCGGTACACATGACAACGCGGGCATTGGGATCAATTGCCTTGATCCCTTTGAGCGCTTCAATACCGTTCATTTTGGGCATCACGACGTCCATGGTTACGAGATCCGGTTTCAGTTCCTTGTATTTTGCAACGGCCTCTTCCCCATCCCCTGCTTCGCCGGCGATAGTATGCCCGCCGGAGAACAGGATGTTTTTAAGAAGGGTTCTCATAAAGAGGGTATCATCCACGATCAGAATCTTTCCCATTGACGATCAAATATCTGATTAAGAGATCATTACATAAAACAGTATGGGAGCAGCGAAAAGAGAAAAAAATCAGTTTGTCTGGGATTTTGTTGCATCGGAGATATATCGGACGCCTTTTGTAGTCAGCTGGACTTCCCGCCGGATTGTTACAACTTCGGCAAGGCCCAGTTTTAAGATCTTGTCATAGATGGCATCCAGTTGTTTGTGGGGGATGTTGAGCATATTCTCGATTGCATGCGAGTCCATCCCGGAGTAGATGAGCATGGCCACCTGCTGATCGACACCGTCAAGCTCGGTGCCTTTCATGTCCATGCTCTTTGTGGTCTCTTTTAAGAAATTATACAGGACCTGAAGCGTGGAGAGCGGGCAGAGAACAAGGCTGGAGACAACTTCACCGGATTCAAGGTGATCGATCCTGACGACATCCGTGGGTTTACCCTGGACTTCCCGCTTGGTCAGTTCGATTGCAGCAACTTCGGTGACCGGGACACAGACCTGTTTTGCAGCACCGACGAACCAGATCCCGGAGTGGACGACGACGACGCTCCCTTTCTCCCACTGGGCGTCCTTTATCATCACGCCGCCCCGGATAGCCGGTGACATGAAATACGCCATCAGCCGGTAGGCGTTGCAGGAGCCTAAAATCAGTTTCTTCAGGATAGCAAGGACCTTATCAACAGAGAGGATCTTTGCAACAATCTCGGTGTCCGTTTTAGCAGTAACGATAAGGATGTTCTTCCTCTCCGCAACATCGACGACTGTCTTGTAGAGGATCTCCTTGTTGACCGGTGCCGGGATGACAATCCGGTCTTCAGCAACGCCGAGCTTGACGACAACCCAGGTATTATTATGTTCAACTTTTGCCGGGACTTCTTTCATGGGGACCTCATGGACTTGAGTGCTGATATAAAATTGCCTTATACGTTTACTGCTGTTCCGGCGTTTATTTTATTCCATCCGGTCCAGTTTTGTCCTTGTCTTTCTTTGCAGGTGCTGTACTGATCTGGTCAAACATGCCCTTGAGTTCGTCCTCGATCTGGCTTGCCGGTGCTTTGAAGTCCTTGAGTTCCCTGAGGAGACTAAGGTCCTTCTCTTTCTTGACCGTCTTGACATCGGAAGCTATGGAACTGAGAAGATCCTCATCGGTTCCACCGGCACCACTGGCAAACGAAGCCATATCGGACTGGACCCCGATCTGGTCTTCACTGAGCATATCTGCACCTGCCGGGGCATCGGATGCTATCCAGGCGGTCTTGACCGGTTCGGCACCCGCGGCTGGTGCTGCAGAAGGGGCAGGTCCGGCACTGGCTCCGGAAGGAGGAGCCTCTTCTGAGGCTGCAGCTGAAGGGAATGTTTCTCCCCCCATATCGTCATCAACATCGATATCATCGAGACTGAGGTTGTCGAGATCGCCAAATTCAGCATCAAGTCCCCCGCTCCCTTCAAGTCCGGCGAATTCATCAAGTGAACCTCCGCCAGCATCAGAAGAAGGACTGTCTTCAGCCATTGATGGAAGAGAGAGTTCAGGTGCCGGGAGGTCTGCTGCGGATCCGCTGGTGGGCCCTTCCGGTATGATCTCCTCGGGCATTTGCGGGGGGGAGTCATCGTCCAGACCGTCGAGAAGCCCGGCATCGAATTCATCGCTTGAAAGGGAGAGCAGGGTGTCATCACCCGCATCCGCAGGCAGGCCTCCCACACCCCCGGGTGACGGAAGGGATGCACTTCCCGGAGCAGCCTGCTGCATTGCAGGGACGGGTGTAGTGGTGGGCGCAGGGACTTTCTCGCTTACTGTCTTATCGAGCATCTTATTGATATCTTCTACTTTCCGACCCCGTTTGCTCCTCTCTTTAAGTACGGTGCCAAGAGACCCGAATGAAGAGAACGCTGATTTTATCCGGGATCCAAAACCACCGGTCTTTTCCGGGATCTTTTTTGATTCTGCCTTCGCAGGTTGCGCTGGAGCAGCTGCTTTGACCGGTGGTTTCTGGCCTTTTGCCGGAGCGGATTTTTCAAAAAACTTCATCTCGTCCAAGCGTTTCAGGAACCCGGACTTTCCGGCAAGTTTAGTCCGGATCTCATCAACTGTCACGACACCGATCAGGAATGGCAGGACTATGACAAGGACGATCATCATGAACAGGAGCTGGATAAGGGTCACATCAAAGAAGATGAGGACAAGCCCGAAGGTAAGGATGGTGCAAAGCATTACTATCCTGCGGACACTTTCTTTCATGTCAGATCCCTGTCGTCCCTGAAGCTGCTCCTGCAGAAGCCATTGCCGCAAGCCCCTCGGGACTGAAGAACATTCCGACAAATATGGGGCCGACCAGCAGTACAAGGCCGGTTATAGTACAGAATATGGCGCCATAGAAATAAAACATATACCGATCCCCGCCCCCAACAAACCGTGCTGCAAAGATGTTGGACAGCGTGATGATGGTCAGGGAGATAACGACAAATGCGCCCATCTCAGCTTCGGGGAAATTGGTGAACATGCTTAAACCACCCATTGAGGAACTGAGTGAGGAACTGGCAGTTCCCCCGGCTGCTGCCTGCTCCTGGGCGAATTTTTCCATCATGCTACCTACCGATCCCGTAAGGACGACCATGATGCGGTAGAGAGCGACAAATATCCCGGCCATGGCGGCATGCATCGCTATCAGCAGGATCAGGAAACTGCGGGCGTGCATATCCTTCTTCTCCCGAAGAAGTGTTTGCTCCAGCATGGAAGCACCGACAATGGACCCGATACTGTCCGGGGGGCCGCCGAGTGTTATCGTATCGAGGTAGATATTGAGATACTTGTAGATGAGGTTGCTGCCGGACTCGCCGATGAACTTATCCCAGATCTGTTTATCGTCAAGGCCCAGGTTCATCTTGGAATAGACCGAATTCACCAGGGGTTCAAGAGCTGTGAGGGATTTCTTGTCAATGGTGTTGAGGGCATGGACTGCGGTCGTTCCCTGCCCTCCCATAACAGCACCCAGGCTTCGGACGAACGTGGAGAAATCATTGTCCCGCATGGTGATGTTGCTGTCATCGATATACCCGATAATGCCTAACGGTGCAAGCAGGATCCCGATGAGGATATAGATCATGGCGGCGCTCGCCCCGACGAGCGAGAGGAGAATGACCGCGACAATGGCAATCGGGATGATGATCCGCTCCATGGCATGGATGGTCTGCTGCTCCTTTGACTGGTGTACGGTCAGGCCATGGGCCTTGGGATCATCAGGAACAGAGGTGTACATCAGAAAATTTCCCCCAACGCCAATTGCAAGGATGATGCCATACCCGGTGTATAACGTTGTCTCGAGGCCCGTGGGATTATAGATAGCGATCGAGATCATGAGTGTGACACAGATGACCGTCCCTGAAAGGAGCATGGCAATGTAGGCATCTCCCCATTTCTGGACCATCTCAAGGCCCGCCTCAACTTGGCTGCGGTAAACGCTCCGCACGGTTGATAATTCGTTCTTTAAGAAATCGTCATCAGGTACACCGGATTCGATGGCGTTGGCGTACCGGTTGAGCATACTCTGGAGCATGGGATTTTTGATTCTTTCCGCCTGGATACTGAGTGCCTCAGCGTAACTGTAACTCCATTTTTTCACGAACATGTCCACTTTTGCAATGTATTTTGCCGAGATGTACTCTTTCCGGTTAGCCGCAAAGGTGAAGATCTCGGGCCGCGATGCGTCGGCAAGGGCAAGAGAGGCCATGTACGTATTCATGAAGAGCAGGTCGGCACTCATCTTCTTGTCTTCAGTGATCTGGGATACCCGCTCCTTGATTCCCTCAATCGCATTGGCAAACGGGACCTGCTTTCCGCCCTTGACGTCATCCGGGTTCAGGCCGGCATCGGGCTCAGCCATTTCAGGCACCGATTGTCAGGAGTCCCTGTTTCTTGATCTTCGTCATCATGTGGAACAGGTCCCAGAACTTGGTGTACCCTGCCTTATGAAGGCGTTCCAGGATCTTTGCCCGTTTCTCAACTTCCTGGTAGATCTCGGCTTTCCTGCTGTCCGGGATACCGAGCATGGTGGCAATTTTGTTCTCCAGTAAAAAGGAACTGCCTTTGCCGGACCAGACGAACGTATCCGATACCGGCTCCCAGGTGAACATCTGGACGAATGTGAACCCCTGTGTTTCGGGGTTGTATCCTACAAGCTCGTTGATACTGATCATGCGGCGCACAAGGTTACCGTCGGGGCGTTTGACCGCGCTCTGGATGACGACAAGGTTGAGGTTGTCGACATAGGTCTTCGGGATATTGATGGGGTCCCCGCAGAGACGCTGGATCAGCTTCTCGACGGATGCAGCGTGGAACGTGCTCATCACCGGGTGGCCTGTCTGCATGGCACCGAATGCAACTGCCCCTTCGACTCCACGGATCTCACCGACAAGGATCTGGTTGGGACGCTGACGGAGGGCTGCCTTCAGCAGGTCGAACATGGAGACTTCACCGCTTGCCCCACCTCCTTCGCCTTTCCCTTTTGCCAGTGCCACTTCGCGGATCCAGTTCCGGTGGGGCACGTTCAGTTCGGGCGTATCTTCGATAGTGACAATTTTGTTCTCCGGGGGAATGAAAGTGGTGATAGCATTCAGGAGCGTTGTCTTCCCGCTGGCAGTCTCACCCGATACAAAAAGAGACATCCCGTACTCAACACAGATCCAGAGGTATGCTGCAGCGATATAGTCTATACCCCCGCTCTCGACAATGTTGAGGATCGAAAGTGGTATCTCATTCACTTTACGGATGGTGAAGTTGCTCCCGTGCCGGGAGATGGCAGTACCGTACACGATGTTGATACGGGAACCATCCAGCAGGGTTGCATCGACAACCGGGTTACGATAGGTGATCGGGCGCTTGATCCGTTCTGCCATCTTTACAACGAACTCGTCCAGTTCGCTGGAGATCTTGAACTCAATAACGGATTTTAAGCCTTTGAAGATCTTGTGCTCAATGAAGATCGGGCCTACACCATCACAAGAGATATCTTCAATATAGGAGTCGGAAAGGAAGGGTTTTAAGACCCCCATATCGATCTTGTCCCGGACCAGAAGGTACTCGATGGCACGGTATTCCTGATCGGTGAGGATAACTTTCCCGTCCGGTGTCGTGGGGACCTGGAACTTCTTTTTTACCTTGCTCATTTTATCCTTTGCGGAGAAGTCCGTGTTAAGGAAGGTGGTGATCTTTGATTTGAGATCCTGCTGCCCGGGGCCTGAACCAACAAGTTGTGTGATATCTACATTCTTGGGTTTAATCACGGCAACGTTGGCCAGCATCTTCTTGATGACTTCGGCCCGTTCTTTATCGCTGATCGGATCTTCCTCAAGCCCGTCGATGAGGTCGATGAGTTTTGTCTCAATGGCCGGCATCATCTGGCTGACGCTGTGCAGGAACGATGGCTCGATCGGGATATAGTAATTCCTGACATCATCCGGATCGGGAAGAATATGAACGAATGTAGTCTCGTTGACCGGGTAGATGATGTTCGGGCTCTTCATCGAGCGGAGATCCTTTTTCAACTCCGAGAGGAAGAGCGGGATCCCGTAGGTGTTCACCGGGAAGGTATGCAGATATTCCAGAAGGTGGGGACTTGCCTTCACGTACTCCTTGGCATTTGCCGGAAGCATCTTGTAGAGTGCGCTGGACTCAATGTCCCGGTAAAAATCGATGGTCGTGTCAACCGGTTCCGGTTTGAACGGGAGGTTGACTGCAACGGAGAGCGTTCCCATATCAGACCTTCGCAAAACTCATCGGGATAACTTTCATCCCATACCCCGGGTGGACCTCGAAACTTACAAGGTTTCCGGTGGTCTTACGTGCGCCACGGACCTTGATGACCTCCATCACCATGACATACTTGTCGCCCACCAGGGCCTTCTTCATGTTCAGGTGGGCGTCGCAGATGGAGCGGATGCGCACGAGCGTGTCTTCCTCGAATGCATAGGTATGGAGCGTGACAAGGATGGTTTTTCCATGGTCGACAAGTGACTTGCAGTTGGTAAAAAAGGTCAGGATGGTATCGGTCTCGGCATATTCGGTGAACAAGGTAAGGGAATCGACAATAATGACCTGGGATTTGCTCTGCTGGATGTGAGTGACGAGATGAGAAAGGATGCCTTCCATCTCTTCCTTCTTCCATTCAAATCCGACTACGTGGAGCGGGAAGACCTTGAGGTAGCCCCATGCAAAGTATTCGGAGATGTCAAGACTCATGGACTCCATCTGTTTGATGAAGCTCTTGCTGGTGTTCTCCGTGGTAAACAGGTCAACGGAGAGTCCCTGCTTCATAGCACCCCAGATGATCTGCTGGGTAAGGACGCTCTTCCCGGTATCGTTCTCCCCCTCGATGAGAGTCAGGGATTCAAGGGGAAGACCATCAGCGATCTTCTTGTCGAGTTCGCTGTTACCGGTGGAGATAATCTGCCGGTCCTCGCCTCCCATCAGATCGGAAATGGATGCCATAATGAGTTCACCGTGTGTTTTATGGGATAATCCTTTCCGCGGCCACTCCGTTCGGAGTAATTATCCGGATGTTGTGGGGGATGTCGCCCCCATATAGTACAGCTACCCCGTGCATCGTCACTCCGGGGTCCAGCTGGTTTGCATGGATGACGGCATTTTCGAATGAAGTATCATACCATGTTTCTTCAGAATATGTTTTCTGGTCATTGTATGTGTAGTGAATGTAATTTTTGTTTGTTGAATTATATGTGAAGATATCAATTTGTGACAGGTCAAATATGGGTTCGTCTCCATCGTTGGTAACGCTGAAACTGATTGCCGTAGCGTTACTCGTTGAACTGTCAATGGTAATATGTGTCCTCAATCGCATCTCTTGAAGCAGTGTCATATCTTTTTGAGCTGCAACAACAGTTTCTGCGGTAGATAGGGTACCTCCGACAAGTAAATACGCTACAATGACAAGAAGGAGGACTCCCACAGCAGACCCAATTATTTCTGCAACAGCCATAAGGATCAGTCCGCAGGATTGAATTCAACAGTACGGTAGATGCCACTGGGAAGGATAAACTGGAAGTATACTGCATTATCCGGTGGAATTGGCGTATATGCAGTTACCTGAATTGTTTCACCGGGATCCCAGAAATTATTGTTATTCGAATCATAGTTGGTGTTTATCCATTGACCTGAAGCGGGATTAGATGATGCCCATGTAAGTCTTTGAAAATTTCCTACTTCGCCACAGAAAACATCGGAACGATTGGTGAAATCACTTATCGGTATTCGGGAGCTTCCGATATTTTTAAGCCATATGTTTGCATAGGTCCCGGATTTCTGTGCTGTGTATGTCACAATCTTAAAATCCGTCCTGAGCCGTTCATCCGATTCATGTGTCGCGGACGAGAATGTCCCAGCCATATTATAAACAACCGGAAAGACCGCATTAATGAGAACACCTGCGGCTATGACAGCTGTAATCAGGAACATAGCGGTTGTGAACGTCTCAGCCGACATTTATTATATCCTGTCCGGAAGGTTCATCCACTCTTCGTCTTTCTCCCGTTCTTTCGAAGAAGTCTTTTTATCGGGAACCGGAATGCTGGAGAGATCGATCCTTTCTTCACTTTTCCTTCTGGATGCTGCAGGGACATCATGGCGCTGCTCCATCATGACTTCTATCATGTCCCGGTCAAGGGATGTATCATTGGGGGTGAGAATACGGTTGAGGGCATACAGCTCGGAAACGAACTCGTCCGGTCCGACTTCATGTTCTTCACCAAGGTTTGCCGGCATCAGGCGGGAGATCTCGCGGATCTCATCGGCAGATTCCCTTGATATATATCCCATGACCCGGTAGGATTCGAGCATGATCTCGAGCCGGTCATGCCCGAATTTCTTGACTGAGTTATGTGTCCATTTGAAGAGTTTGTATACTTTCTGGAGCCGGAGTTTCTCATTAGCAGCTGCCTGTGCTGAGGTGGGTACGGCAGGTTTGTGCGGTGCCCCAACCTGGGATCGTAAAAGAGCAAGCATCTGTTCGTCAAGCACTTTCTTCTCATCAGTGCCTGCATGTTCCGTGTCCGTTTTTACGGCAGCCTCTTTTTTCTTCTTCTCAGCTTCTTCCTTTGATTTTTCTGCCTCTATTTTCGACTGGGTCGCATCCATCTCAGATTCGCGGGCATCCAGCGCTGCCTCACGGGCTTCAAGGGCGGATTTCTTGGCATCTTCAGCATCTGAACCGCCTTCAGCGGTTGCACCTGCGCTGGCTGTTCCTCCCGAACTGGTAACAATAGTAAAGGGATTCTCCATCTCGTTCATCCGCTCACGGATGTCCATTAAAAGGCGTTTGATGGATGTCTTGATCAGGTCAACCTCACGCTCGAGGTTCTGGAGCTTGACTTCCGGATCGTCCTCGGAGGCAGCAGTGATGATGTGGTCTACCTGAGACTGGTTAACCGCCATAGAATATCTAATCGTTATATTAGATTGGTAATTAATAAAGATTCTCTCTTGAACAGGGAGATTTGGTGGTGGATCCGGTCAATTACCTGAAAATTCAAGGGTATTAGATGATAATTGTAAGTGCAATTGTGAATCTTTGAATCGTATTTTGAAATAAACAATCTCAAAAAAAGAGGGATTAATAGATTCCCTGAACCTTGTTCAATCCGCCGGGAACCGTCCGGGTTAACGGAAGTACTGCTCCAACAGCAGGCTGGAGGTTGACTGTGATTTTCTGGTTGATCGATGCAGTAGGTGGCATCCCGATGGACAGAACCCAGATTTCATTGGGCTCCAGTAGGTTGTTCGGCAGGGTTGGGTTCAAATCATTGATCTTCTGGGCAACACACCACCCAATAGTGCCGGATGAGGCTGCATCTGCAGTTAAAATGGTCGAACAACTTGCATTGGCGTCATAGTAAAGACTCGGATTCCTTCCGCCGTTGTTATCTGAATAGGACACAACCATCTGGGTGAGATCCATTGCAGTCCCTCCTGCGGTTAATGCAACGCTAGTATTGATGTACGTGAGACGGTATGGGGATACAGTCGGGTTGAGTGATATTCCCATCACATTACCGACAACTTCAAGACTCGAGCTTGCCTGGGCTACACCAGTGTGGACTGTCGCCTGGGCAGTCTGGGTTGTGAAGAACCCGGCACCGAGGACAACATACGAGAATACTGCAGCAACGACCACGAATGCGATCAGGACGATTGCGGCTTCAAGGCCGGTGAACGCGTCTTCCGAATAAAGGTTTTTCATGTTTTTTCCCTCCTCAGTAGACCTCATACCAGATGCCATCATTCAGTGCAGCAGGGATGGTCCGGGTGATGGGTAACGATGAACCGATCGGAGGCTTAACCTCCACAGTCAGCTTATCATTGACAGTCATATCGGCGTTGGTAAAGCCCAGTCCATCGTTGATATCACCAACATTAAGGTCAATCAGGACCATCTCTCGGGGCTCAAGGAGATTGCCCGGGGCAATCTGTTTCAGCCAGTGGATATTGACGCGGGTAGAATCAGATCCCTGTACGGTCGACATATTCTTCGGAGTACTGACGGTGTAGCCAATCTTTGTGATGTCCACCGCATTGCCTCCTGCAGCCAGCTGCAGGTAGAAGGAGATGTTGGTAACGTTATTTGCTCCTCCGCCCGCTACCATCACGGGACCCGATAGTTCAACCGCGGATGTGGCCTGGGCAACACCCGTGTGCACGGTCTCCTGCGCCTTCTGGGTTGTAAAGAACCCGGCGCCTAATACCACATAAGAGAACACCGCCGCGACTACAACGAATGCGATCAGCACAATCGCTGCTTCAAGGCCGGTGAATCCCTCGTCATTGTGTTCAAAGGATTTCATGTTTCACCTTCGTTTCATTCGGACACTGGGGTAATCCAGAGTCCTTGTTTGATAAAACGTTCCAATAGTATAAATAATTTTGCCATTGCGCGGATCACCTTTTTCTTAATTTGTGATTTTTTTTGAAGCAATTGGAAGTAAATCTTCAGTCTTCATCCATCTAATGAATGAACTCTTCCGGCAGTGGCTGGAATTCACGAAACGGGAATACTGGAAATTTCCAAAACTGATATTACAATAGGGAAATGATTGTGCAAAGAAAAAAACATTGAGTTGTTACGTAAAATTATGCTGTAACAATATATGTAATAATCAATAGCTTATAAAGTGAAACAGTAAGAATTACTTCAGGCTGATAATCGTGGATAAAAAGGACGTACTGTATCTGGTGGCTGCACTTGCGCTCGTACTGGTTATTGCGCTTGTTATCAAACCCGTTGTTACCGGTCAGCCGCTTGATACGGGAATTCCGCTCGCTACAACAACTCTTGAAATCACAACCATTCCCGAACATATGCCTCCCCTGACAACATATGTTATTACAAGTTTTGCAACAACCCAACCAACGCCAACTCCCACAACAATGCCTACCTGGAACCCCGGTGCTGTACAGACGGTTGTATTTGTTGATCCCTCAACATATGGTCTCGCAACAAACGATTCGGAATTACGGGCAACACGATTTAATGCATCGTCACTCGATATGAATATGACAACCTTTGCCACGCTGGGTTCTTCGGAGGGAGCCAGCGGAACCACAAAAACTATGTATATCCCGTTCCCGTACTGGGAATTGGAGTATACCGTTGATCCAGCAACGAAACTTACCCAGAGTAAATTTGAAATCACTCCAACTGGAGGTTCCGGAATAGCACATAGCGGTATCGAAGGTTCGTATTCAACAGTAAAACCCGAGTTTTCAATTCAGGTTATGGATGGTGACGATCCCAACCGCATTGTCAGGACAATCACCCCCCCGGGAGGAATTGACCTCGATTTATGGCTGGGAAATGAACCCGAAGATAATGAATATCCAACTCGCACCAGCAAATATGCGGAACAAGTCACCCCCGATATAACGCCGGTTGATCCCCGCCCGTGGACAGAAAAATTCTACGAGGGGCAGCGGAACTATTATTTTATTTTCACCGCGAAAGGATTGAACTCCTATTCCATGGAGATTAAAGTGCCGAACCGATATATCGGTCAATATTAATTCATTATCAGGAAAATTGCAACATAAACTACCAGTATGTGATAGTGTAATATTCAACAATGATTGGATGAATAAATTTTTTGAAACCGTCTTTAAAAAGAGTTAATCAAACTTTTTCTTGCCCATCGATTCAATATACATATACTCTTTTCCCACTTCGATGGTTCCCATCTTGTCTTCCGGAATGGTGATCTCGAAGTTGGAGAAATCTTTCATGTCCATGAGCTGGGCCATGTTTCCGGCAATGGAGAGGACCTGCCCGCTCTTCCTTTCGACAACCGGCACGTAGGTTTTTGCCGATACGGGGGATACGATAGAACGCTTGACCCCATCAAAGATCCCCACCGCATCGATACGTGCCTTTGCGGCACCGTGTTTTCCGGGCTTTGATGTTGCGATCCCGACGACCTTGCAGGGCTCCTCATCGATAACGATATATCTGCCTTCCTTAATCTTTCCGATTTCTGTCTGTTCCTTCATTGTTTACTCCTGATTTTCCGCCTTTTTAGTAAACGCGTTATTATTTTATCTCTGTTGCATTACATAAATACAGCGCAGGATTCAGGAGTTTGGGATCGTCCATATGAACACTGATTTTTTCTCTGCATGCAGCCAGATGGCCGTGCTGGTCGAGCAGAGTATCAGCAGTCTTGTCTCCACCAGTGAGGGGGGCCGGACCGTTCGCATGGGGGCTGACGGGACGCCGACAAAACTCATTGACCAGGTTGCTGAGGACTGTATTGTCGGGTACCTCAAAGAGAACCCACTCTGTTCATTGCTTATCAGCGAGGAGGCGGGTAAAGTAGCCTTCGACGGCCCGGAGGGCACCCTGTTCCTTGACCCGGTTGACGGGACCTTCAACGCAGTAGCAGGCATACCATTTTATGCACTTTCTCTTGCCCTCGCAACGAAGGGGATTGTCCGGAAAGCGTATGTCCGCAACCTTTCGAGCGGCGAAACATTTACTGCAGAGAAAGGAAAGTTCGCGCAGTGCAACGGAAAGGACATACGGGTCTCGACCGTGGCTAATCTCGATGAATGTGCCCTGAGCGTCTATGGCAGGAAGTTTGATCCCAGCCGCGTGATACACCTGGGCCAGAAGATCCGCCGGTGGCGCCTGCTCGGGGCATCAGCGCTTGAGCTCTGTTATGTAGGGTGCGGGAGAATAGATGGATTCATAGACCTGCGCGGGACACTCCGGGTGACCGATGCAGCCGCGGGCATGCTGGTATGCAGCGAGGCAGGGGGAAAAGTGTCTGACATGGATGGCAGGAACCTCTCATTTCCGGAGGAAGTTACAGTGGGGCGGTGCATTGTTGCGACGAACGGTGTCCTGCACCATAAAGTGATCGAGTACCTGAGGTGAAAACAATGAAAGCCGTGATCGTTTCCCGGATTGACAATACAGAGGCTCTTGTCTTTGCACGTAGCATCCGGGCAACACTATCAGGAGCGGGCTGTATAGCAGAGTTCGATCATGATACTGCAACCGCATCAGGGGAATCCGGCCCCCACCTTGCCGATGCGGATGCGGATGTTGTCATTGTGATCGGCGGAGATGGCACGATCCTCCGAACCATCCAGCAGCTCGGCCGCCCAATTCCCGTTCTTGGCATCAACTGGGGCGAGGTGGGATTCCTTGCTGATCTCGAACCGGCCGATGCCCTGCCGTTCCTTCGCAATCTCGTTCATGGCTTTACCATTGAGGAACGTATGCGGATCTCGCTTGCAAAGGACGGGGTCCCTCTCGGGACCGCTTTAAACGAAGCCCTGATTGTAACGACACGTCCTGCTAAGATGCTGCGGTTCTCAATCATTATTGACGGCGTTGTAGCTGAGCAGTTCAGGGCAGACGGACTTTTGGTGAGCACACCAACCGGCTCTACCGCGTATGCCATGAGTGCCGGGGGCCCTATCGTTGATCCGCGGATCCAGGGATTCCTGCTCGTTCCACTGGCACCCTATATGCTCTCATCACGCCCGCACCTTATCAGCGAGGGGCGGCGGCTTGAGATCCGGCTCGAGAGTGCCAAGCCGGCCAAGCTGGTCCTTGACGGCCAGCAGACGATCGATCTTGGCACGTCCAGCCTGCTTCACGTGGAGAGATCACTGGTTCCGGCACAATTTGTCGACGTCAGGCGAAACTTTTTCGAGAAAGTGGATAAAAAACTCCGCAATCTCTGAGAGTCCCCTGCTGCAATCAAAATAAAGGCTTATCATTTGCTGCGATCTACTACTGGGAAGGTGGAACAGTTGCAGGTCTCCATGAAACTCGAGATGAAGGATTCACCAGGTCAGCTGGTGGCTGCGTTAAAACCAATTTCTGATGTTGGCGGCAACATCATCGCCGTCATCCACCAGCGGGAGCCGGACCAGGACACCCGGACATTGAATGTCCAGATCGTCCTCGAGTTGCCCGAGGGCCGGCTGGAGAACCTCACCGCCATCCTGAAAGGACAGGGCGTCCACATCCAGCGCATTGACCGGGAGCGCCTCCTGTACAAGCGCACGGTCATCATCATCGGCCACCTGATGCATACTGATCTCTCTGACACGGTCGCCCGGATCGATTCGACAGGCTTTGCGGAAGTGAGCGAGCTCTCGATGAGCATGCCTGCTGTCAACGAACGATCGTCATCGCGCATCACCATCAAGGCCCTCAGCAAGAACGATATGGAATCTGCACTGGCAATCCTCCGCAAGGTATCAGAGCAGAAGAACCTGCTGATGATCGAGCCGCTGGAGGAGATAGCATGAAGGTCGCGCTTGTTGGTCTCGGGTCTGTCGGCCGCGGTGTGGCAGAGATGATTGCAAAGAAAGATCTCGGGCTCACCATCACCGGAATCGCAGACTCAAAGAGCGGTCTCATCAATAATGCGGGTATCGATGTTGCCTCGGTTCTTGCCACCAAGAAAAAGACCGGTTCCTGCGGAACACCAGGAGTCACAGCAGCGGATGTTATTACAAAAGCGGAGTACGATGCCCTGATAGAGGTGACCCCGACCAACGCGCTATCGGGAGAACCCGCAACAGGATATATCCGGGCTGCGCTGAACCGGAAGAAGCATGTGGTCACATCAAATAAGGGCCCGGTTGCGTTGTATTATAAGGAACTCAAAGAGCTCGCGAAAAAGAATGGTGTAGAGTTCCGGTACGAGGCAACGGTTGCCGGCGCAATCCCGATCATGCACGTGCTTGAGCATGGTCTTGCCGGAAATGAGATCCTCGCCATTTACGGGGTCCTGAACGGCACCTGCAACTTCATCCTTACCCGGATGGCTGACGAAGGGCTCACCTACGATCAGGCGCTTCTTGAAGCCCGCGAACTGGGATACGCGGAAGCCGATCCCACCTATGATGTCCAGGGAATTGATGCTGCTATCAAGCTCGTGATCCTGGCAAACACCATCTGGGGGAACGGCATAAAACTTGAGGATGTTGACCGGACCGGGATCGATCTCCTCACTGCAGATGCACTACGCCTTGCCGATGAACAGGGGTGCACCATCCGTCTTATCGCGGAAGCGATCCCCCGGAAGAATCTGCTCCGTGTCTCCCCCCGCATCCTGGAAAAGAACCACCCGCTTGTTACGCAGGGGACGCTCAATGCCCTCACGCTTGAAACCGACATGGCAAAGGAGATCACCCTGATCGGACGGGGTGCGGGGTCGGTCGAGACGGCAAGTGCGATTATCGGTGATCTTCTCTTTATCCGGAATTGTCATGTCCAGTGTCCTTGAGCATCGCAGGGACTACCTGCGCCTGATGCGCCAGTTCACGCTCGACAAAGGCTTTTTTACGGTCACGGACATCCAGAAGTCTGCCGGTATCCCAAGGAGCACAGCCCAGGACTGGGTGACCCGGCTCCTCCGCGAGGGATGTGTCCTCCTCCGTGACGAGAAACGCGGGAGGAGCCCGGCACGGTATGCTGCCATCAGTGCCGTCCCCTCAAGCACCTGCCGTCGCATCTTCACGACGGTTGATGACGCCTGTGTCGAGATCTATCATGACTGCATGAGCGGAGCCTGTGCTGCGTTCTGCGGGCACCACCACGCACTTGCCGGGGGGGTGCTCACCCGTGTTGAGCGGGACGGCACGCTTCTCCGCGAATCCGGTCATCTCGGTTCATCCGAAATATCCATAGGACTGTTCCCGAAATCCGCAGTTGGGGTATGCGGGATCGAGCGCACTAACGATCTGATCGTGCAGCATATCCGGTGCATCGGCGGCCCGGCCTATTCCCTGTCGGACATGATGGGGCGGGCAGAAGGGGTGGTGCATGTTGAATCGCAGCACACCGGGCATCTTGTCGAGGGCCGGGTCTGCACGCAGGCTCTTATGAAAGTCACAATTGGTATTGACGACACTGACAGTCAGGAAGGCGGAGCAACATTCGCACTCGCTCTTGCTCTTTTAAATCATGTGAGCAGGATCAAGGGAGTCCTCCCAATCAGTCATCATGTCGCGATGCTGAATCCTTCCGTGTTCCGGAAGACCGCCGGCAACTCAGCGAGTTTTATTGAGGTTGCGGTGCAACCCGGACGGTATTCAGCACTTGTCGAGAAGACGCAGAAGTTCCTTTCTGATGAATCGTTGTCAGCGGAGTGGGGGCTTGCCGTGCGGAAGGGACTGATTGTTCCAGAAGGTCTCCGCGAGTACGGACGGATGGTACGGACACGGGTCATCCCGCGGACTGTTGCAGAGGCCACAGCCGAGAGTTTCGGTATCCAGCTCATCGGGGGTGAAGGTGTGATCGGTGCACTCGGAGCTGTTGCTCTTACCGGTCTTTCCCATGATATCCTGCTGGACCCGACCCGGAACGATTTCTGACCGGAACGAAAAAATCATTTCCGGAACGGGCCGGCAAACTCCTCCGGAGTTGGGATCACCGGTAAACACGGGAGTATCGCATTTCCAGTGTTCCTGAAGGTATAGATCTGGCCGGAATGTTGTCAGCAAAAAGATGAATTTCGGAAAATTTACTGCCAGTTTGCGAATCCGTTTCATTTTATGATTGCTTTGCAAATGATTACCTATAAATACAAACACGGGAGATAAGAAGATTATACAGTGTCATGCCTTTCATAAGGCATGTTCAAAAGGTGTTTGAACGTATGGCATTTACCAAGAATGATGAAGCAGTATCACCGGTCATCGGCGTTATCCTGATGGTCGCCATCACGGTGATCCTTGCGGCAGTTATCGCCGCGTTTGTGTTCGGCATGGCCGGGAATATACAGTCAACCAAGGTTGTCTCAATGACCGCAACGAAAAATGCAACCGGATGGGTTACTGTCACTAATATGGGTGGAAACGATGTTGCAACACTTCAGGTGGTTACTATTTCCGTCGGTGGTGCTGCTGCTGAGGAGGGACCAATTACCCTTGGTAATACAACCAGTGTTGAAGGATCTACATCCGCACAGCGTGTATTAGTCATTGGCAGATTCACTGATGGTTCTCAACAGATCCTTCTGGATAAAACACTCTAATCTCTTTTTTTCTGGCTTCCTGTTCTCCTCAAGTTGTTCAATGTTGTGGCAGTATGACCACCGGCATCCATTCTCATTCTATAAAACCAGAATAGGATTGAGAAAAGCAATGAAAGATGCGATGAATAGCGTTAGAAAGATCTATAGTGCTCCAATTCAATAATCACGATTCTTCTTTTTTCCCAACTGCGACAACAAAGACAATCAGGTTATCTTGAAAAAGACGGAAGACCCCTTAATTTCTCAATCCAGAATCGGTAAATTCTGAAAAAAATTCAAAATCATGCGTGGAGCAGGAGTTGAACCTGCGAACGCCTGCGCGACGGGACCCTAAATCCCGCTCCTTTGACCAGACTCGGATATCCACGCTCACGTACACTGGGAAGGGAAACCATATTATTGTGTGCCGAATGCTGGCCGGGGATCCGTCAGGGGGGTGTCGGGACACCCCTGCCATACATGAGGAGACTTGTGAAATAATTCGAACTGCCGCAGGCATGTGACCAGGAACTCTGCGGTTACATCTCCACGCGTGTTACGACACCATGAATCCTGTCGGACGGGAGCTTGTAGAACTGGACCATGGACGGGGAGAGTTTCTTGAGAATGGCAAATATCCGCCAGACAACATGGACGGTTACGATATCCTCCATACCATAGAAGATCGTCTTCTCATCGATCTCCGCTTCCTTTAAAATATGGCCGATATCTGCAATCTCCATGTACCCGAGATAAATTTCGAAGATGGAGAGCCCCGGTGTCAGTTCCCGGGTGAATCCCCAGGTAACCCCAAAGGGTTGTTCGGTCCGGATAATGGAGATGATGATATTGTCATCATAGATGATGTTGTTCGTGAACATGATCCGGGGGATGTACTGGGGGAGCCTGCGGAAGTCCCGGGCAAAGAAGAGCGCAGATCCGGAGATCCGGTTGACTGTTTTGTACGTCTGCGTGAATGTTGGCAGGAACTCATCCAGCGGCACCGGTGAGAGGGCATCCGCGAGCCGCTTCTGGCCATTGACATAAATCATGATGACGCAGAACGGGATGACTGCGATCAATAGGGAGATGTAGCCGCCATAGGGGATCTTGTGGAAGGTCGCGACAAGGAAAGCGAAATTGATCATCAGGATGCCTCCCGCAAGGAGTGTCCTGATAATCTCACCCCGGTGGAACATGATCATCGTGATGAGGATGCCAGTGATCGCCATGTCCCCGGCAACTGCAAGGCCGTAGGCGAGCGTCAGGTTATTGGAGCTCCGGAAAATGAGGATGACCAGAAGCACGGCAAAGAGGAGCATCCAGTTCATGACGTCAATATAGATCTGCGACCTGAGCTGCGGCGATGTATATTCGATGCGAAGCAGTGGCATGATGCGGGTGGTGATGCCTTGGTACACAATGGAGAAGATCCCGGAGATCATGGCCTGTGATGCGATGACCGTTGCGGCAATGCTCAGGATCAAAAACGGGATATACACGATCTGCAGGTTCGCAAACACCATCTCGAAAAGGATATTCTTTGCTTCCGGGTGTGTCATCGCAAACGCACCCTGGCCCAGGTAGTTCAGGGCAAGGGCGAGGAAGACGAAGTACCACGCCTTGATGATCGGCTCCCGGCCAAGGTGTCCCATATCGGCAAACAGGGCCTCACTCCCGGTGGCACAGAGGATGACAGACGAGAGGATGAGGAATCCCTCAAGACCATGGTTCAGAACGTAACCGATCCCCAGGAACGGATTTAATGCGAGAAGGACTGTTGGGGAAGAGATGAGTGCCATAAGGCCAAAGCCGGCAAGGGCAATGAACCAGATGAGCATCACCGGGCCGAATGTCCAGGCAACCTTCTCGGTGCCCCGGGACTGGAACGAGAAGAGACAGATGGCAATAACACCGGCAATAATCATCAGCCAGGTCTGGGGTGTTGCCTCAAAGCCCGGGATCAATAGGATACCTTCCACCGCGGAGAGGATGCTGATGGCCGGAGTGATGACGCCGTCCCCGATAAAGAGCGAGATCCCGATAATGGCAAGGAGGGTTACGAAGGCCACCTGGTTGCCGGATTTCAGGAGCGGCAGCAGGGTTTCCTTCAGCACGATCGTGCCGCCCTCGCCTTTCTTTCCGAGATGCATGGCAAGGTATGTGTATTCGACCGTGACAAGGATGGTCAGTGTCCAGATGATCAGGGAGAGGATCCCCATCACGTTCTCCGGGGTTGGGGGAATTACGAGAAAGATCGCGGTCAGGGCATAGATCGGGCTTGTGCCGATATCACCGAATACCAGCCCCATCGATTTGACGACATCGGGCATGGCAAAAGAGTCCCCGGACATGCTTCAATACGTCTCATCAGGTTCAGGGATAATCCTTTCTCTTTTTTGGAACGATGAGGATCCAGGCACAGGTTCCGATACTTCGGGCATGCCGTCAATCGCCTGAATGCCGCTCTTCACGATTCTCCGGGCATCTCCTTTGCGCCCTGCTCTTTCTTGTCCTGTACGTACATCCGGTAGCTCGTGATGAGGAGAACGACAATGACCGGGCCAAGAACGAACCCGGCCAGCCCCATGGTCAGGAGCCCCCCGACAATGCCGATGAACATGATGACCGGGCGGATCCTGACCCTTCGGCCGACAAGTACCGGCCGGATAAAGATCTCAGGCATGCAGGAGACAACGATATAGCCGAGGAAGAAGAGGATCAGGACGCCCCGGATATCCCCGATTACCAGCGCGTAGGTGCCGATGAGGAGGAACGCGATCGATGACCCGAGAATCGGGACGAGCTCGCAGAATGCGGCAAAGAACGCGTAGAAGATGATGTCCCCGTACCCGAGCAGCCAGAAGACCGGGAGGGCAATGAAAAAGGTGAGCACCGCAATAGCAACCTGGACAACATAGATTGCGTACAGGGTATCTACGGTTACATCAGAGAGCCGCGTTACGTATGAATTCAGGGAATCGGGCATGTGCTCCATGATCCGCCGTTTCAGTTCCTCGCCATGGAGGAGGAGGATAAAGAGCGTGAAGAAGAAAATGAACGCCTTGAAGAGGATGTAGCTGAGGTTTGCGATCAACGTTTCCTCGTAGCCCGTGAACATCAGCCTGCCGGTGTTCAGCAGACTGATCATCCCTGCCTTGTTAAGCGGAAAACCAAAAACTGTAAAGCTGGTTGCCGGGTTATTGATCCAGTCGGCGATCGCGGAGAACATGCCGGTCAGGGTTCCGCTATAGGACGAGAATACATACAGGGTGAACCCGATCACCGCAGCAAACGCACAGAATGTCGCGATGGTTATGAGGGCTGCCGAGAGCACCGGGCGGGTATAGTGTAAGAGCCTTTGGAAGACCGGCATGAGGACAATCGCGAGCGATGCCCCGAGAAGCACCATGTCCATGACGGGCCAGAAAAGGATGATGGCGGCAACGGTCAGGATGACCATGAGGATAAACGGGAACTGCTCATTTCTGATGATAGACATGGACGGTTAGTTATTGTTCGGGGCCGGGCATTAAAAGCGTGATTGTCCTCCGGCAGTCCGCGTAACGGTCACCGGAACGATACCCATAACACTATTACGGTACCAATCAGCTTGGAGTGCAGATGAAGCGGACCCGGCACCTTGCCATGATCGCGCACGATATGGGGCTTATATTCGAGTTCCTTGGCATCGTATCCCTCCTGCCGTTTCTCATTCTCGCCATTTTCGGCGAATGGGACCTCCTCCTCCCCATGGCAACAGCCCCGTTTGTGTTCCTTGCCATCGGATTTCTGATATCGCATATCCCCCACGAGGACATTGAACCCTCGCTCTCCGCAACGCTCTCGGCGGTTGCCCTCTCCTGGCTTGCCATCGCCTTTGTCGGCGCCCTCCCGTTCGTCTTCGGCCTTGGCATGTCCTACACGGATGCTGTCTTCGAGGCCATGGCCGGCTGGACCGGTACCGCCTTCTCAATGATCCCGTCCCTTGACCAGACACCGGATACGCTCCTCTTCTGGCGCTCGTTTATGCAGTGGGTTGGCGGCATCGGCGTCATCGTGTTCGGGATCTCCCTGCGCACGAAGACGCGTGTCTCCCTGTTCCGGATGTACCGCACAGAAGGCCGGGAAGATGCACTGGTCTCTGCCACAACCTCTTCGAGCAGGAGGCTCTGGATGATCTACCTTGTCCTCACCTTCGGCTTCACGGGTCTTGTGATGCTGACAGGCATCCCGCTCTGGGACTCCTTAAATCTCGTCATGACAACCATCGCAACGGGCGGGTTCACCCTCCACGATACGGGGCTTGCGTACTACAACAACGCGGCCCTCGAGGCGATCCTTATTCCCGTGATGATCGCCGGTTCCATCCCGTTCAAGGTTTTCCTCTTCCTGTACCATGGCAAGGTCATGGGTATTTTCCGCGACCAGACCGTCCGGATCCTCCTCCTGATTGCGGCTATCGGGGCAGCACTCATATCACTCGATCTCTATATCTTCAGCGACCTTTCGCCCCTCTCGGCAGTCCGGCAGGGGACCTTCACCGCAGTCTCAGGCCTTACTACCTGCGGTCTCCAGAATACCAGTCTTCACCACTGGGCAACTGTCCCGCTTGCGATCCTCGCCATGATGGTCTTTATTGGAGGCGCCATGGGCAGTACCGCCGGTGGCATAAAGGTCAACCGGCTCGCGCTTGTCTTTGAGGGTGTCAAATGGTGGTTCCGGCGATTCTTTGTCAGCAGTCGTGTGCTTGTCCCCCTCCGGGTTGCCGGGAAAACCCTGTCCGTTGAGCGCTCAAACCTCGCTGTCTCAAAAAACCTGCTCGTCATCGTCATCTACGTGCTGACCATCTTCCTGGCCACAATCCTTGCCCTCCACCTCTATATTACCTCATTCCGGCTGGACGAGGTTCTCTTCGAGATCGTTTCTGCGCTCAGTAACTCCGGCCTCTCGGTCGGGTTCATCGGCCCGGAGAGCCCGCTCTCCATGAAGTGGCTCTTCATCACCCTCATGTGGCTGGGGAGGATCGAGATTGCACCGGTCCTCATCATCGCCATGGGCATCTTTCGGGAGATCCGGGACGATCTTGCAAAAGACGTATCAGAAACCCGGTGAGTTGGAAACGGCTGAAAGCTGAAACATTTTGGAAAGATTCGGCGCTGGCAGAATAGGGTGTGCTAAATAGGCAGGTCTGGGAAAACCGTGTGTGAGAACTTCACCAGTTGCATGGTCATTCCCGATTCGTTTGAGTTATTGGTGAGATTGGCTCAAACATTTTTTCCAAGAGAACTTCGTGTATACATTTTCCCATCCCCTCCCTTAATCACCCTTCACCACTAATATAACCGTCACAAACGGTGATCAATGGCAGAAATAAAAATCATCGGCACGGCCCACGTATCGCAGGAGAGCGTCAACGAGGTCCGGACCGCAATAGAAGAATATACCCCCGATGTCGTTGCCATCGAGCTTGACCCGGCACGGTTCTCTGCGCTCAAGAAACAGGCGCGGGACCCGAGCGTGAACGATGTCCTGGAAGTGAAAAATTTCAACTCTCTCCTCGTCCAGTGGCTCCTCGCCTATCTCCAGCGCAAGATCGGGTTCGACGTTGGCGTTGAACCGGGCGCCGAGATGAAAGCCGCGATCGCGGAAGCCGAGCAGCGCAATATCCCCATCGCGCTCGTTGACCGCGACATCCGCGTCACGCTCATGCGGTTCTGGAACACGCTCGGCTTTGTCGAGAAACTCAAGATGATCTGGGCCCTGATCATCTCGATTGCCGAGATCGATGGCGGTGAGCAGATCGATATTGAGTCGTTAAAGGAACAGAACGTGATCGATGTCGTGATGGAAGAGTTCCGGAAATTCTCTCCCAACGGCGCCCGCGCCCTCATTGACGAACGCGACGCATATATCGCACACCAGCTGGTCATCTTAAAAGCCCAGCGACCCGAAGGGAAGATCCTTGCGGTCATCGGCGCCGGCCACCGGAAAGGGATCTCCGCGTACCTCGACGATCCAAAGACTCTCCCGCCGTTCGACTCGCTCACAAAAGAACCCAAACCGTTCCCGTGGGCAAAGGTCTTCGGCTTCGGCGTTACCTTCCTCTTCGCCTTCCTGCTTGCGGCTATCGCATTCTCGGGTGTGGGCCTGAATGTCCTCCTGTACGCATTCCTCTTCTGGGTGATCATCCATGGCGTACTCTCTGCACTCTTCGTCCTCTTGGCCGGCGGCCACCCGTACTCGGCCCTGACCTGCTTCTGTGTTGCGTGGATGACCTCGCTCAACCCGATGCTCCACGCCGGGTGGATCGGTGCCTATGTCGAGGCCCGTGTCCGGAAACCTCCGGTCACCGATTTCCGGAAGATCTACGAGACCGAGTCGCTCAGTGAGATGGCAAAGATCCCGCTCTTCAAGGTCGTGCTCGTGGCTGCGCTCGGGAATCTCGGGAGCCTGCTCGGGACGGTTCTGTACTTCATCTTCGTCTTCCCGGTCCTTGGCATCGACCCGACTGTTGTGATATCGACTGGTATCGGGAATATGTGGGCGTGGGTTACAGGGCTGTTCTGATTTTTAATCTGAAACTTTTTTTGAAGAATCCGTTTTCCCCACTGTGATCGACCCCCCTCTTGCGCCACCAGTCCCCCATGGGGGACGGGGCGCATGGTGATGCCTCTGTATTACCCGTACTGGAAAAAATGCACCGATTTGAATAGGTAATTGATGCCGCCGCGGGGCGCCCTTCGGGGAGGTAATCGTCGCATCAGCGAGGATTACCTGGAGAAGGCATCAGCCTTCGACTTTTACGGCCGTTCATCGCAACCGGGTGTATGGGGGCATCAGCCCCCATATTATGAACGAAGATTTCAACAGAGCAATTATTTTTAAAAATTCCAGAAAAAATCTAAGAAAATCCAAATAATTTCTATCATTCTGAAAATTTTTCAACGTTAAGCACTTGGCCGGAATCCGGCAATCTCCTGGTCGATCCAGCTGGCAATGATCTCTTTGATCTCCGCATGGTCCATCCCTTCACGATATCGGAACCGGATCTCCCCTTCCAACATATCGAGAACGGGTGTAACAATCGTAAGATACGATGCCGTGCAGCTGAACCCCCCGGCCTTCTCCACGTGGAGCAAGACCAGCTCGTTCAGGTGCTCCATCTCACCGGTCATAGTCACGAGCCCTTCAAGCGTCACGCCTTTTGGGACGTCCGTGGCGGGACATTCCGTTACATTCTCTGGTGCAGGAGCACGGTCTCCGGATTGTTCCGGTTCTTTCTCATACTCGTGTTGCATAAAACGGTCCGGTCCTTGATAAGCAAGATCCACCTTCCACGCAATTGAAAATTTCCGTGCCGGCCGGCCACAACAGTTATTCCATTGCGTGACCTCTCCTTGTTATCAGCCTGAAAAATCCCGCGTGATACCATGTCAAGCACAGCACTCCTCGTCATCGAAGGCCTCTGGTGGACGCCCGAAGAGAAACCCAAGCGCCCCTCGGTGCTCTCGTTTCTCCAGGGACTCGAAAGCGTCCAGGGAGACTTCAACATTTACTATTCGAACTTCTACGAGAAGGTCGGCTTCCGCCGGGCTCTTGAGGACGACCTGACGAACACGCGGGAAGACAGGCTCTTCCTGTACATTGCAGCGCACGGTACCGGCAAGCGTATCGGCGGGCTAAAAACAAAAACCGGCATGAAACTCCCGGCCATGTTCAAGGTCGTGAAGAACGCGGCACAGTATTCCAATATTGAAGGCGTCCTGATCGGCTCGTGCAGCGTGGGCAACAATATCAGCGATTTCATCGCAACCACGAAGAACTCCCACATTGCCTGGATCTTCGGGTACACCTGCGAGATCAGCTGGGTGGCAAGCACGCTCATCGACATCTCGGTCTTCGAGCACCTGATGAAACTCTCGAAGAGCGACCTCAAGGACCGGAAGAAGATCCTGAACGCGTTTGTGAAAGCGCTGCGCAGGTTCAACGGCGATTATATTCTCTGCAAGCAGAAGGGCGGCAATGTTGCGCTGAAAAACGCGATAACGCTTGTAGTACAGTCCCGGACCCCCGGGGAGAAGCCGCAGGACGAGACAAAATATATTCTGGAAAAACTGGGCTGGAATAAAAAATAATTTTACACCGGCTTGACTTTTACTTCCGGCTTCGGCAGGAACGGGATGAGGCTTGCTGCGATCTTCTCGAGATTCATGGACTGGAGAATGACCTTTCCCGGCCCGGTCAGGGTCGTGACAAAGAGCCCTTCGCCCCCAAAAAGCGCAGTCGTGATCCCACCCACGAGCGCGATGTCGTAGGCAACGGTGTGGTCGAACCCGACAACAAGGCCGGTCTGGACTTTCACAACCTCGCCCGGTTTTAAGTCGAGCTCGATGATGTCGCCGCAACAGTGGAGGAAGACTGTCCCCTGCCCGGTCATCCGCTGGAGCACGAAGCCCTCCCCTCCAAAAAGACCGGCCTGGATCTTGCTCGTGAACGCGATGTCGAGCTCGACTCCTTCATGGCAGCAGAGGAACGAGTCCTTGCGGGCGATGAACTCGCGTTCGGGGCTTATCGTGACCGGAATGATCTTGCCCGGCATCGTGCCGGCAAACGAGACGAAACCGGAGCCTTCGCCCGGTGAAAACCGCGTGAGGAATACGCTCTCGCCCACGACCGCACGCTTGATACCGGAGATGATGCCGCCTTTGAGCTGACTTTCCATCGTGAACGAACCGGTCATGTTCACCATCGAGCCGGCTTCAGCAAAGATTCCTTCGCCCGGAAGAAGATCGATCTTCACCATCTGCAGGTTGCTGCCAATGATCTCGTGCTTCATTGCTATCCTGATGAGAAGTTCGGCCCGGGAGAAGAAATGTGTTGCGGGAAAAAATTCCGGAGAAAAAACGCACGCGATCGAAAGAGCAGCGTGATGCGAAAAGAATAGTTCAAATAATTCCGTACGGCAAGTCTATTCTATGTCACGATCTTCATTCATAGCGATCCTCCTGCTTGTCTGTATCTTTGCAGCAGCTGCCGGTTGTACCGGCCAGCAGGGCACGACACCGGCCACAACCACCGCAATTCCCGTAGCAACCCCCTTACCCTCTGCTTCGGACGCGGCGTTCAATACATTACCGAAAGCGGATCTCAACGCCACCGAAACTGCGGATATCCTGCTCCTCCAGGAAGAAGCAAAGTTTTCGTATGATCTCAACTCGGCATTGTATGGAATGCACACAACCCTCCCGCTCCTCCTGAACATTTCGAGCGCTGCAAAAATCTCGATGAAGGTTGACGACATCATCCTTGTCCGGTACAACATCCCCGACCCGGAGAGCCAGAAGGCCGGCGTCTTCACCAACCAGGCCCTCCAGCAGATGTACAATAATGATCTCAACACCGGTCTCTCGTCAGCATCCGATGCGCTGAAGATGAGCGCACGGGCTGCGGACATGAATGCTGCAGACCTCACGGCCGCGATCGGCCGGACCGACAACAAGGACCTGATCTACATTTACAACCAGCAGCTGGCCATTGCACGCAATGACCTGCGGGAGCTCTCTTCTGCGCTGAGCGGATACGGTGTCGTGTACGTGCCGCAGTACATCACGCCCGAGTCGTACGCTCTGATCATTGCTTCGCCGATGGAAACGGTGCCGGCGAAGTAAGCCGGTTTCGGGTATCCGGAAAACCCCTCTTTTTCCAGGTGGTCTGGAACTACCAGATAGAGATCCTTTCCTGCTTACTCTCGGGTGTGGGGTTCTACGTCGTAGACTTGGGAGAGCAAAAACCCTTGTGGCCGTAAGTACCCCAAAAAGCGGGACTAAGTCGCGAAAAAGCAGGACTAAGTCACTGTTTTTCACTGATTTTACGTCGGAGAAATCTGGACGCAAATAGCGCTAATACAGAGGCATAACTCAGTGCCGGACGGGCTGGGGGATGCCGGAATGAAATGAAGGGGGGTTTTGGGGGTGGCTTTTTTTGAGATTTCAACGGGACGGGTAAGTTGACAGTCGAAGAATGCTTACGCATTCTTCTCCTCCTCCAGGTCAGATGACCTGTCGGACTGTGACAGGTATTTGACCCGTGACAGGTAAGTGACCTGTGACAGGTATCTGACCTGTCACGGGTATTTTTGAAGAGGAGGTTTTTGCACTAATATATAGGGGGAATTTGGGGTGATAGTACCCCCTGTTCAGGGTGTCAGTTGGGGGTATTCTCCAGCCCTGTCATCCGGAAAATTATCGCCGCAATCATTTTTTGCTCGCGTGACATCAGTACCGGGATACCAGCATGACGTACTTGAACTGGGGCTGCGATCCCTTGGCCGGGGAATGTGAATCCTGTCTTGATGCGTACTGCAATGTCTGCAATGAAGATTTCAAGAGATTGCACCGGAAGAATGAGTTCTCTGATGATGCCGGTGATGTTGGCCCGGACATTGATGAACCGGATTGCGATCATTGCGATTTGGAGAGTAAGCCGGACTGTGCGCATTGCGAGATTGTTTTTGCGGTCTGCCGGAGTTGTGCGGAATTTGCGAGCTGCGAGTTTCGGATTTGTGGGGATGAGTGAAGCGGGGCCGGGAATTTTTTTAGGAAAGTTTTGGAAATTTTTTAAAAATTTTTTCCGGGCCTTGCGTGAAAATTTTTTTACGCGACCGTGATCGCGATAAAAAAATTTCCGGATCAATCAGACGGTAGTGTACACGAAGTGCTGTAAAAAGTGAAGATGCCCTGTATCCAACAGTGAATTGGAAACAAAGAGGAACAGGGCAATGGATCTAAGAGATATCGTACTAAATTATCTTACCGATAACGAGAA
>Ga0302250_1000444_pt1 | contig 40605 bp, 41 predicted proteins | sample AAG_RA_Asp_MG_FD_193536 | JGI IMG/M metagenome (GOLD analysis project Ga0302250, IMG submission 193536) | Enriched activated sludge microbial communities from anaerobic digester in WTTP, New Holstein, Wisconsin, United States - AAG_RA_Asp | ecosystem: Engineered > Bioreactor > Anaerobic >...
CCGGTTCGATCCTCATCGATATTAACGAGGAATGGATCACCGGTAACCGGTATTTATCTGTGAAGAATGAGATCATCTCTTTGGATACTGCGGCTGCTGATTTTACAGCAATTTAGGTACACTGCCGTTTTAGAGTGACATTTTTGCCGGGACGACCGCGTCTTTCACCAAATTCTTTTAAACCGATCCGATGGGAAAGCAGTCCAGACAATGGGACAGATATTCAGAAAATCATCTTTCAGTAGCGAGCAGGGCATCCTGTTCACAGATATATTATTTTGCTGCAAGTTTTTTTGAATGACTTCCGTCAATTCTCCATCCGTTTGTTCAGGTTCTGATCATAGATCTTCTCCTGACGGAGTCAGCATTTTCCTGACGAGACCAGCACCCATTTCTAAGGAATTCTCCGGTACTCCGTTTGACATTCAAAAAACATTGGTTCTGTTCTACTCCGACAATGTCACAAAATCCAAAAGTCGGATTATTTCGTCATTGATAAAGGATAGGATTCTGAAACAATTCATCAACTAATCCGAGAAGACCATTATATCAATTCGGTTGTCCCAATCCACTCCTGGAAGAATCAAATCGTTGGGAAACTTATTGTCAGGAAACCGCAACTCAGTTCAAAGACATCATTTACCAAAGACGACAATTCATTGAAGATGAATTCTCCATCCTGAAAAGAAAAAAACATTGCAATCTCAAAGCAAGAAGAATCCTCATTCAGAAGAACGAATTCGAGGGAAAAAGATCACAAGTAACCTCCACAGGTGCTTACAATTTCTTATCGTGAAGGTTTCTATCGTGCACAAATATCGATGAAATTCATAGACGCTTTTTTTTACTAGAGATTCCATAACTGCTATCAGGGATAATTGATGATGAATACTTTGAATAAAATCGTTAATTTTCTTCGGTTGTTTTCATCGCAATTCATTATAAAAAGGAGTGAAAAATGAGCACGGCTACAGAAAATCCAAATGGGACTATTCCAGTATTAATAACTGCACGGATTGGATCCACACGCCTGCCGGGCAAGCACATGTTGCCAATATGTGGTAAACCCGTTATCGAACATATGATTACGAGGATTAAGCATGCTCAATCCCCGGATAAATATGTAATTTGTACGACAGATCTTCCTGAAGACGATGTGTTTAAAGAGGTCGCCAGTCGATGTAATACCGAAATTTTCAGGGGACATCCAACTGATATCCTGAAACGATGGCTGGACTGTGCGGATTATTTCAAAGCCAGGTACTTCATCAGTGCAGAAGCAGACGACGTTTTTTGCGATCCCGATTACATTGATGTGATCGTGAGGGAATTGGTAAAAGGCGAATACGATTATATCACCTGTAAAGGATTGCCCTTTGGTGTTACGCCAACCGGTATAAAAGTGTCAGCCCTGCGCAAGATTTGCGAGATGAAAATGGATGATGATACTCAAGGTCAGGAGAGATATTTTACAAAATCGGGACTTTTCAAAGTGAAGAATATTTATATTGATGATCCCGAAATCCATAATCCGGATATACGCATGACACTGGATTATCAGGAAGATTACCTTTTTTTTAAAACGATTTTTGAACGTTTTTATCCAAAACAGACCTTTTTTACCCTGCGTGAAATCCTCAGACTACTTAAGGAACATCCCGAGATTATCAGGATTAATGAGGAGATGCAGGAGACCTACCGGAAGCGGTATAACAGCTTGTATGGATCACTCAACCTGAAAAATACAAAAATTTAATTTTTTCCGAGATTGTTCCCCGTTTTTTGCTTTAAATATAATGTAAAAAAACCAGAAAAAATTGAAAAATTTGGTAATTCCATAATCAGCCAATGCGGTAACTCACTTGACGTGGAGAGTGTACGAGGAACTGAAATGTGGTGACATAATAGATCACTGGAAGAGGAGAAAGCCGGATATGCTTTATCTGAGGGTGTTCTCATCACTACCGCTGTGAACTCTTCTTTTTGATCACTGATTCGCGTCACTTGCCGGAGAATACGTTCAGATAGTCCGTAGCCACTGGGGCAAATATTTCATCCACTAACAGCTGGATAGATTCAAAACGCTTCATATAGTGCTCTGTTGTGACAGATTGAACAGCTGCACGCATCTCATCAGGTGTTGATACAGATGGAACTGTATCCACTCCTTCAAAAATATTCATGTCGATATGATGATCAGACCGCACGTTGATGATAGGCACTCCCATTGCAAGAGCCTCAACACACACGGTCGATTCTGCATAAACGCAGATATCTGCATTCCGGAGGAGATCATTCACCGGTTCATCCCGTATGCTGACATTCTTCGGATGCGGGGAGATTAAAGGGAAGATAAGATGAAACGGGAGGGTCGGATGGCATTTCAGGACAATCAACACATCCTTTTCATTGCCGAATGCAGAAAAAACCTTATGAGCGAGTTCAATAGAATCGTTGACGCCAGCCGACAAAGCAACCAGAACGATCATCCGTTCATGGTTCTTCAAAACGAAGGGCTTTTTTTCCAAATTTTGATATCGCAACGCACCGGTAATCTCAATCCTGAAACGGGTGAACCCCGATTGCTCCAGCATAGATTTTGCCCGGATCCCGTTAACAGCAATGATATCAGGGCCTGGCAGCAGGTCGGCTTCAAGAGGCGATAACGAGTAGCAGGTATACAAGGCGTTTACGATAGTGTGTGCATAGCCGATGAGGAGGGGGGCCGGGGAATACTTCCGGAAAGCCAGACAAAACGCCTTTTCCCACACATGGTTCTCGAAGATATAGACAAATGACTGAATGTTTGCCCGAACTGACAACCTCTTTCCTACAAAAAAACGAAGGCAGGCTTCCTCACGTCGTGTATTTGTCTTGTCCCTCCTCATTTCTCCATTTAGTATCCAATCCATCCGGATACCAGCAAGTGTCGTCTCCGGATTCCAGAATATTCCAGCACCTTGGACAAAGCTGATTGCCCGAAAGATATCTGCAACAGTGATGAATTCTTCGAGAAAGTAACAGGGTTCCGGATAGCGATGAATCTTAAAAATTGCGGGAAAATACGATGTCGTAGGGAGAATATCGATCAGGTTGAAGTAGGGATGTTTTGCTTTCTCAAGATCTGGTCCAAGGCCCTGAAAAAAAATATGCGTATAGTGATCTGTCCGCGACAGGGAACGCTCATCAGTATATGCATGAAGGCATATGCCAGAAGGTTCCGGAGGGTTACTCCCGCGGGTTGTCAGATAGAACCGATAGAACCGAATGAAAAGAATCCGGAAGAGGACAGCCCCGATGAACCACCATTTTTTTGCAACGGGTAAAAAAAAAGCCCATAATTTTTCAGGAAACGAGATCGAGCCGTATCCAGCAACAGTTACTGTGGTATTATCCAAGGAACTCAGGTTTACCTGAAGCGCTTTTGACAGCCAAGGGCTCTCGCTCACAATCACAAGATGGCAATCCAGCTTGTCACATATCCGTCTGCAGGTTTCGGTATAGCAGAAATAAAGATAAACATCCGATATGAATGGGTTCTTCTCAGAAATAGATGAGAGCCACCACCCCTGGTTTTTTTTCTCATCGTAAACTGACCTAGTCATCCTACCGATAAAATCAATATATTCCTGCCGGAACTCTCGAGCTGTATACTGCAGATCAGGACCAATCCCGATCTTTGCATCCATACCCAATGCCTTATCAAGCTCCAAACCGAAGGAGACATCCTTACCACAATAGATCCATCGCCCGTTGAATAAGTATCGAAACGTGGATATGATGGATCCAAGGTTAAATCGGGAACCGGTGATGATGGTAATTGACCGGGAAGACTTCATAAATACCGTCGCTGTCCAATAACCAGAACGTTGTTACTATCTTCTTTGGAAGATAGAAAATTTTTATGGTAACATGATCAAATCAGATATTATATTATTTTTCAGGACCTGCGATGCCGAAACCATCCCTTGCCATAACGATACGGACTTTTAATGCGAACGAGCTGGTGAGGGCCTGGCTGGATGCATATTTTTCTGTTGACTACATCAATACAACAGGTAAGCGGCTTTCTGAGGTGGAACTTACGGATGCTGTTCGAAATGCTGATGTCGTCATTGCCGGTACAGAACCGTTCTCTCGCACAGTCCTGGAGTCTGCACAAAAACTTCAGGTCATCTCCCGCGTTGGTGTAGGGACAGACAGCATTGATCTGGCGACTGCGGAAAAAAAGCATATTAAAGTCCAGACAACAACCCAGACAACGATTCAGCCTGTTGCAGAACATACTATTGCTCTCATCTTCACTATGGCAAAACGGATCGCCGAGTATAATGATGCTGCACGGAGAAATGATTATTCTGTACGAACCGCATCTCTTGTCCTGGGGAAAACGGTCGGGATTATTGGCCTGGGGAGGATCGGTAAACGTGTCGCAGAGATTGTGTCCGCTCTTGGATGCCGGGTTATTTTTTATGATCCGTTTATTGCAAAAAGCCCAGATCCGGCATGGGTACAGGTCGCATCCTTGGACGAACTGTTGGGCAATTCCGATATCATCACCCTCCATGTCCCCGCTCAGAAGGAGAGCCGGCCGTTGATGGACCGGGAAGCATTCAGCCGGTGCCGTAAGGGGGTACTGTTCGTTAATACCGCAAGGGGATCCCTGGTGGACGAGGAAGCATTGTTCGATGCGATTTCCCGGGGCGACGTAGGGGGAGCGGGCCTGGATGTCACGGTGAAAGAACCGTATTCCGGCCCCCTTTTGGGACTAGACAAGGTGATATTCACCCCACATGTTGCATCAAATACTACAGAATCGCGGATTGCCATGGAGAAGGAAGCAATTGAGAACCTTATTCAGTTTGTGACGAAGGAACAGCAATGAAGGCATTGGTTACCGGGGGAGCCGGGTTTGTCGGGAGGCATCTTGTCAGGGAACTGGCAAAGAGGAAGATAAAAACGATCGTATTCGACCAGGTCAATCCTGTAGATGATAGGGAGGGCAAGATACCTGGATGTAAGTATGTCACGGGAGATATTCTTGATCTCGATTCCCTGATCAAAGCCACGAAAGGATGCAATCTTGTCTTCCATACTGCTGCTATTGCGGAGATTGACGAGGCCCGGAAAAACCCTGTCAGAACCATGAATGTGAATGTGATGGGAACTGTCAATTGTCTTGAGGCCGCCCGGGCATGCTCGGTGAAAAGATTCCTGTATGCCAGCTCGGTTTATGCCTCGGGAAACCGGGGATCGTTTTACCGTGTATCGAAACTGACAGGAGAATCGCTATGCAAAACCTATTTCGAGGATTTCGGTCTCCAGTACACAATCCTCCGATACGGCAGCCTCTATGGGAGGGAGCCGAACCACTGGAACTTCATATACGGGGTCTGTCGTGATCTTCTCACAACAGGGGAGTTCACCTACACCAGCTCTCCCGATGCAATTCGGGAATATATCCATATCAACGATGCAGCACGGGAGACGGTAAGAATTGCGTTTGACGATGATTTTGCAAACAGATCGGTTCTCATCACCGGGCACCAGCGCCTCAAGATGAAAGAATTCTTCGACATGATCGAGGAGATCCTAGGGAAGAAGATCAAAGTCCGGTATGAATCCTCACGGCACCACCGCCACTATATCAGAACACCCTATTCATTCGATGTTGATGTCCCGACCCGGATCAACCTGTCCAGTTATGTTGACATAAGCGAAGGGATCCTTGATTGTCTGCATGAAATTAAATCTGAGATTAAAAAGGAAAACGACGAATTTATTGAATAGTAATAATATTTAGATCAAACTGACTTCAAGCTCAATAGGGAGAGATCATGACAGGTACACCGGAAACGTGCTATATATGCCAGAATTCAGATTTTGAGTTAGTCACCGATAAAATCCGATATGACGCCCCCCGTAAGATATACCGCTGCACCCGCTGCGGGCTGGTATGCCTTCATCCCCAGATGACTCCCGAAGAAGAACGCATTTTTTACGAGAAAGAATATGGTGAGATTTACAGTAATGAGAAGGGAACAACGCCGGCCCAGCTTTTTACTACCCGGTTAAGTGACGCTGCCCTGTATTTTGAATGGACAAAAAAATATTTTTCTAAAACATCCGATTGCCTTGAGATAGGATGTGCATCCGGCTATTTCCTATCCACCATCAAAGACCATGTAAAAAGCGTGACGGGGATTGAAACACACACCCTTTTGAAAAATTATTGCCGCGATATCGGCATCAACATGGTGGATTCGCTCGGCGAATGCCATAATGATCAGTTTGATGTTGTTTTTTTATTTTTCGTGCTCGAACATATCGGGGAACCAAAAAAATACCTCCAGGAAATCAAACGGGTCCTTAAAACAGGTGGAAGGATCATCATCGTCGTACCAAATGTTGATGATGCATTGTTCAAATTATATGACATTCCGGGATTCCGGGTTTTCTATTTCACACCGGCACACCAGTTCTATTATTCAAAAGATACTCTTTCAGCCCTCCTTAAAGACACCGGTTTTTCTCAGTTTGAGATCCTTCCCATTCACAGATATGACCTCTCCAATCATGTCCACTGGCTCCAGAATGGAAAACCCGGCGGGGCAGGAAAATTCATCCATATTTTTTCCCCTGCGCTGGAGAAAGAATACGCAGAGTCACTGAAAAAACATTTTCTCTGTGACACATTATTGTCTGTTGTTACGAAATAGGATCTTCATATCCAAGGTATTGTTATGACCAAACCGAAAGCAGCCATAGTCGGATTCGGAGGGATGGGACAACGCCATTATAAGGCATATGAAAAGATCGGCGTTGAGGTTGTCGCTGTCGCAGATCTCTATCCGGAAAAGATTAAGAACCTGGTCCCGGAATTATCTGCGGATCGGATCTACAAAGACTACCAGGATTTATTCCGTAATGAGGACATCGATGTCGTAAGTATTGTGACAAATGGTCCGACCCATGCAGCAGTCTCACTGGCTGCGGCAGAAGCAGGAATAAAGAACGTCATGTGTGAAAAGCCAATGGCAACAAAAATTGTCGATGCCGAAGAAGTTATCCGGGCCTGCACCAGAAATAATACCCGCCTTGCAGTCAACCACATACGACGCTGGAGTTCAAATTATTCCCGATTAAAACAGTTGATACAAGAAGGGATTATCGGGGATATCCGTCATATCTATTTCGGGTGTGGATCAACCGGATTAGGTAATTTTGCCATTCATTTTTTTGATACAATACGATATCTGACTGACAGCGAACCGGAATGGGTGATCGGATTTACCGATAAAACAGGTACACCGAATCCGCGTGGAAGTCAGTATGCAGATCCCGGGGGTTATGGGATTATCCAGATGAAAGACGGAACCCGTTGTTTCATTGATACCTCAGAAGACACAGGGGTTCAATATACATTTCAGATAGTAGGGACATACGGGAGGATCATCATCGATGAATTGAACGATATCTGGTCCGTCCGTGCCCGGAATACAGAAACACGGCTGTTGCCGTTGACAAGGTACGGGGCGGATATGCAGGAAATCCCATTCATGAGCGATACCCCATTCGATATCATTGATTTAACTTCGAGAGGGTTGGCAGAATTAATCTCGAACAAACCAGTCAGCAGTACAGGAATGGATGGGAAAAAATCTCTGGAGATGGTCGTGGCTTTTCATATTTCTGACGAAGGAAAGAATAAGAAGATACTGTTCCCCCTTGAAGGACAATCAAGGGAAAAGGAGATTCTGATTGCTTAATCCCGGGGTGAATCTGTGAAAATGAATGTTCTGATAACCGGGGGAGCGGGATTTATCGGATCCCATATCGCAAAGCGACTCCTCACGACAGGTTACGATGTAACAATACTGGATGACCTTACAACAGGTGATATCGCAAACATCCCAGATGGCGCTACGTTCATTGATTGTGATATGGCAAAAAAAAAGACATACAGATTATTAACCGGTGAAAAATTCAGCCACGTACTTCACTTGGCCGCGCAATCTTCAGGCGAGATTTCTGATGAGAAACCCGAGCTTGATCTTGAAGTAAACACGCTTGGGACACTTCTTCTTTTACGCTGGTGTATGAAGGCAAAGATTCCGCGGTTCCTGTACGCTAGCTCTATGGCAGTCTATGGGAACACAGAAAAAAATCCCGTAATGGAAACAGATCCCTGCCACCCGTTATCATTTTATGGTATTTCGAAATTTTCAAGTGAGCAATATATTCGTCATTTTTCAAATAAAGGACTAAATACAACAATTTTCAGGATGTTCAGTGTATATGGACCGGGCCAGAATATGAGCAATTTAAAACAGGGCATGGTCAGCATTTTTCTTGCATATCTCATGAAAAAAGAGGAAATCTGGGTAAAAGGGAGCGGAGATCGGTTCAGGGATTTTACCTATATCGATGATGTTGTTGATGCATGGATTACGGCTTTGAACAATCCTGCATCATATGGCCAGACATATAACCTCGCAACAGGCAGGAAAACCTTTGTCCGTGAGTTAATTAACGAAGAGATCAAGTGTTGCCATCTCAACCCGGACACATATCCGGTCAGATATGAAGGATCTACTCCCTCTGATCAATTCGGCCTTTTTGCTGACATAACAAAAATCCGTTCAGATTTGCACTGGTCGCCAAAAACAGACCTGAAAACCGGACTGGAAAAAATGGTTGACTGGATCCAACAAGAAAATTTTTCTGAAATTAGGTAGAAGGAATGGGATAGAATCATGATTCCAGCACTATTAATTGGTCGTGAAGGGAGTGTCGGTTTTCCAGGAAAAAATACCTATCCAGTCCTGGGTAAACCTCTCATGACTTACCCGCTTATGGCGGCAAAAAAAGCAAAACATGTTGATGCCGTATACATTTCGACGGATTCATCAAAAATCAAGGCAATAGGGACGGAATACGGCGCAGAAATAATAGACCGACCCCCGGAACTGTGCACGAAAGAGGCACTCGGAGAACATGCATTCGTCCATGGTTATCAGCAGATTAAATTACGGTCCAGGAGTTCAATTGAGTTTATCGTCCTTTTATTCTGTAATGCTCCGACTATCCTTCCAGAAACTATTGATGCAGGAATTGAAATCCTTCGTAAATACCAAGAATATGATTCTGCTGTAACGGTTTCACGATACAATATGTGGAGCCCGTTACGGGCAAGAAAAATTGGTGAGGATGGACTCCTTCACCCGTTTGTACCGTTTGAAGTATTTGGAGATCCAAGAACGCTGAACTGTGACCGGGATTCGCAAGGAGATGTCTGGTTTGCAGATATGAGCGTATCTATAGTCAGACCGTCTTGTCTGGAGAGTCTGGATGACGGACTTCTGCCCCAGAAATGGATGGGGAGAAAGATATATCCATTAAAGCAGTGGGGTGGTTGCGATGTTGATTATGAGTGGCAGATACCTCAGGTGGAATTCTGGCTGAAGAGCCAAGGATTTTCATCGTAGTTACGGATAGTTATGTTCACGGATTTGAAGGGAAAACGGGTTTTAGTTACTGGAGCCAGTTCTGGTATTGGTGCATGCACAGCGGAGTTGTTTGCCAGATATGGTGCAATCGTTGGTGTGCATTATCATACAAATCGCAAGGGAGCAGAATCTGTTGTAGACCGTATCCAAAAAACCACTACGGCATCGGCGTACCTGTTGGAAGGTGATTTAAATAATGTCTCCCGGTGTGAAACGCTGATAGACGACTTTTTGGGAATAGCCGGGGGTATTGATATCCTTGTAAACAATGCAGGGACATTTAATCAGAATCATTTTCTTAAAATTTCTGCCCAAGAATGGAATAAAACCGTTCATCTCCATCTTACAGCGCCATTTCTGCTTTCAAGGGCGTCTTTTAATTTTATGAAAGGGAATGGCGGTGGCAGAATTATTAATATTAGTTCGATCTCTGCAAAATATGGAGGTTCGGAAGTTAGTATCCACTATGGTGCAGCGAAAGCCGGGTTAGATGCAGTGACAAAATCGCTTGCGAGGGTAGGGGCACCGTTCAATATTCTTGTAAATTCAATTCAACCCGGTGTTATCGATACTGATGCTCATAGAAAGATTGGTCGATTGTCATTGGGTGAACGAGTCAGCAGGATACCACTCAAGCATGCGGGTATGCCGCTTGATGTTGCACGACTGTGTGTTTTTCTCGGTTCTGCCAGTGGAAGTTATATCACAGGGCAGATCTATGGTGTAACTGGTGGAGATTAATCTGGAAAATAAAAACTAATATCAATTTACTTGCAGATTGAGTTGTTATGGATATTATACTGTTTATTCTTGAAATTGTTGAATTTTTTGTAACGTATGGACCGTCCAATAAAATGTTTTCAAGACTACGGTCTTATTATTATAGAAAGAGACTGTTGCCAGGATCTGGTCCTTTCGAAAGCCTCACCGGTCTGAGTATTTCAGGTTCGGGCAATATATTCATTGGTAAGAATGTAAGTATCAACCGGTTTGTCACAATTTCATCAGACCATGGGGGTCAGATACGCATTGGAAATAATTGTCTGATTGGTCCCTATGTTCTGATACGATCAGCAGATCATTGTTTTGTGGATCCTTTACGTCCTATCAGACAACAGGGTCATAATGGTGGACCCATTGTTATTGAAGATGATTGCTGGATAGCGGGACATGTGACAATTACACGGAACGTAAAAATCGGTCGCGGGTGTGTAATAGGTGCAAATAGTGTTGTTACCCACGATATTCCCGAGTATTCGATCGCAGCCGGTGTGCCCGCCCGAGTTATTGGTACCAGAAATGGGAAGTAGTTGGTGCATTCTCACTTTCGAAAACATCCAATCAATTTTATTGGTTCATAGTAAGTGAAATAATTAGGATCCTATAAAATATTGAATATATCACATAATTGGGTTTCAAGTGGTTATCATGAAGGAAGAACAAATCCGTCCAGATGTCTTGTTTGAGGAGTACCTCTCACTAGCAAAAAAAGATGCTATAGTATATTTCCAGAATAGCGCTTTTTACCATGTCCGCTGTCCAGCCTGCGGTAATGATGCATGTTCATTTGTATTCCAGAAATCCGGGTTTGATTACAAGGAATGTTCGCGGTGCAAAACCCTTTTTGTCAACCCGAGGCCGTTACCCGATGCCTTCAGTACATATTACCGCGATGCACCTTCAATAAAATACTGGGCATCCCATTTCTATAAACTCACAGAAAAATCACGTCGGGAACTTCTCATCCGGCCAAAAGCAAAAATGGTCCGGGACATTATCGCCAAATCGTTCCCAGACTTCCCGAATAATTCCGTTATCATTGATATCGGTTCAGGATACGGTGTTTTTTGCGAAGAACTCCAACAAATCCTGGGAGGACAGCCCCCTGTCATCGGTATTGAGCCGTCTAATGATCTCTATGCTGTCTGTAAAAACAAGGGTATCATCTCTGTGAATAAATTCTTCGAGGATTTTTCCCGGGATGATATTCCGGGAAAACAGATTATTGCCGCGACTTCTTTTGAATTACTCGAACACCTGCACGATCCGGATATTTTTATCAAAAAATGTTCAGAAGTCCTGGTTCCCGGGGCACTTCTCATACTGACGACTCTGAACTGGCACGGCTTTGATCTTCAGGTACTGAGAGAGAAATCACGGAGTATCCAGCCCCCCGCACACCTGAATTTCTTCACACCGGATTCAGTCCGTCGATTGTTGGAACGCCACGGCTTTACCATTGTTGAGATCACAATCCCTCGACAACGGGATATTGATATTGTCTCAAAACAAGCAGAAGACGTAAATGATAGTTTTATGAAAAGATTACTTTCAGGTAATGAGAAAACCGAAGCCCGGTTTCAAAAATTCTTACAGGATGAACAATTGAGCTCCCATATGCTGATTGTTGCAAAAAGGAGCGAATAATGCCCAATGTAATCATTCTTGATTTCGACGGCGTCATCCTCGAATCCGTTTCTGTTAAGACCGAAGCTTTCCGCACCCTATTCTCTTTTTCTCCTGAACACGTTGATGAAATCGTCCAGTTCCATATCGATAACGGCGGAATGTCCCGGTTCGATAAATTCCACTATATATATATGGAAATCCTCAAGGAGGATCTTCCAAAGGAAAAGTTCAAAACCTTGTCAGACCGATTTTCAGAACTGGTTGAGAAAGCAGTTGCACAGGCTCCGTTTGTCGCGGGAGCACCGGAGTTCCTGATCTGGGCAACTGACCATTTTCCTCTCTACATTGTCTCCGCAACACCGGAGGAGGAACTGAAGCGGATCGCCCGCCAGCGGGGCATTGACCACCTCTTTCGGAGGATATACGGGTCCCCGATAAAAAAGAGGGCGCATATTGCGCAGATCCTAAGGGAGAACCACCTTGAACCAGAAGATGTTATCTTCATTGGCGATGCGGCAAATGACTGGGAGGCAGCACGACAGTGCGGCATCCGATTCATCGGACGGAACAAGCCCGGGGATCCTGACCGATTCGATGGTCTTCCGGGTCTCGAGCTGAAGATTACCGATCTGCGCGATCTCAATAAATACCTGGAGTCGCACCTATGCTAAAGCGGATATCCTATCCCATCAATCCCCAATCACCATTGTACCCGGGGACACCGGAGTTTGTATGTTCCAAAGAAAAATCTATAGAGAAGGGGGATAACTCGAATACAACTATCCTGACCTTCTCGTCCCATACTGGAACCCACATTGATGCCCCTCACCATTTCTGTCCTGGGGGTAAAACAACTCGGGAAGTCCTGGGAAATAGCCTAACGCTTTCCCCGGTATATTGTATCGATTTCCCAAAGGATTCGGCTACTCCAATCCGGATTCTGGATCTCGAACCGCATATATGGAAAATGCCCGGTGCGAAAGGGATCCTTATGAGGACAGGCATGTCACGCTTCCACTCTTCCGACCCAAAACGATATTGTCGCGATCATCCCTGGATCCATCCGGAAGTACCCGAATTCCTCAGATCCACTTGCCCCTCTCTCATCCTGTTTGGAACCGATACCATCTCCATATCGAACCCGCAGTTCAGGCCTGAAGGAAGGGAATGCCACCGTCAATTTCTCTGCGGTGCGAGACCAATCCTGCTAGCAGAAGATCTCGACCTGTCGGATCCGGCTCTTGTTACAGGTCCCTTTTCTGTTACGTTTTACCCGTGGATCATTGATAATCTGGATGGTGTGCCGGTCCTGGCTTTTGCAGAGTTACGATAATCGCCCCCTTTTAAGATTCATAAGTGTTTTTCGATATGAAACAGTAACTTGTTTCTTAAGTGGAGGGATTCTGATGAAAATTACATACGGGGGTGATTTTGAAAAGCAGACAGAGAAACCTTATCAGCGACACACAAAAACATATAGTCAGGATACACCATGAACTGGAAAGGCAAACGGGTGCTCGTGACCGGCGCCGGGGGTTTTATCGGCAGCCACCTGGTTGACGAGCTGCTCGCCAGGGGAGCAGATGTCACGGCATTCGTCCATTACAATGCCCGGAACGACTGGGGCATGCTCGAGGGGAGATATACTCCGGAGACGGAAAACCTTTCTGTCATCTCGGGCGACGTGACGGATTCCCTTTTCGTCAAGAAAGCGGTTGCCGGCAAAGAATATGTTTTCCATCTCGCCGCTCTCATCGGGATCCCCTACTCGTACGTGGCGCCGGAGTCATACATCAATACCAATATCAAGGGCACGCTGAACGTCATGCAGGCGTGCCTGGATGAGGAGGTCCGTCGGGTTGTCCATACATCGACGAGCGAAGTCTACGGTACCGCACAGTATACACCCATCGATGAGGCACATCCTCTCCAGGGCCAGTCCCCCTACTCGGCCAGCAAGATCGGAGCGGACAAAATCGCAGAGTCATTCTTCTGCTCATTCAGCTTGCCGGTCACGACCATTCGCCCGTTCAATACCTTCGGACCCAGACAATCCACCCGGGCAGTCATTCCAACCATCATAACCCAGGCACTCACCTCCGATTCGATAAAACTCGGGTCACTCACCCCCATCCGCGATCTCACGTTTGTGAAGGACACGGTAAACGGTTTCATCAAATTAGCCGAGAGTACGAAGACGATCGGAGCCACGGTCAACACAGGCTCCGGACGGGGCGTGACCATTGGCAAGCTTGCCGAAACCATTATTGAACAGGTAAATCCCAATGCCACGATCATCTGCGAGGAGCAGCGGGTCCGGCCGGAGAAAAGCGAGGTCATGGAACTCATATGTGACAACCATAAGGCAAAAGAGCTGGCCGGCTGGAAGCCAGAATACACGCTCGAAGAGGGGCTCTCGCTGACGGTTGAGTGGATGAAAAAGCACATCGCCGCGTATAAGCCCGGCCTCTATACGGTATAGGAGCGGATCATGCAGGCCGTTATTCTGGCGGGAGGCAAGGGACGCCGCCTTCAGCCGTACACTACCGTGCTCCCCAAACCCCTGATGCCGATAGGGGACTATCCCATCATCGAAGTCATTCTCAAGCAGCTCAGTCGCAGCGGATTTACCCGAATCTCCATCTGCACGGGATACCTCCACGAACTTATCCACGCATATCTTGACACGAATCGTAATCTGGGCGTCAAGATTGAGTACACGCATGAGCAGGAGCCACTGGGAACGATCGGGCCCCTGTGCCTGATTCCGGACCTTGACGACACGTTCCTTGTCATGAACGGGGATATCCTGACTGACATTGATTACCGGAAGCTGGTCGAGACGCACAACAAGAGCGGCGCGATCGCAACGGTCGCCACCTACCAGCGGGATGTGAACATCGATTTCGGTGTGCTCGAGCGGAACGAGTCCAACAGGATCACCGCATTCCGCGAGAAACCAACCTTCCACTTCGATGTCAGCATGGGCATCTATGTCTTCTCGAAGAGAATTCTTGAGTACGTCCCCCCGGGTACCCCATTCGGGTTCGACCAGCTCATGTATACCCTGATCGACAAAGGTGAGGCCGTGAACAGTTTCCCCTTTTCGGGCTACTGGCTCGACATCGGGCGGCCCGACGACTATGCCCGCTCGATCGAGGAGTTTGAAAGACTGAAAGATCGATTCCTTCCATGAGAGTCCTTATTACCGGAGCTTCCGGATTCACCGGCCGCGTTATGGTCCGGTATCTCACCTCCAGAAGTAATGTCGAGATCGCGTGCCTTGCAAGGACCGATAATCCAGGACTCTTCCGGTCGGCTCGTATCTCATGGTTTTTTGCTGATCTTCTGGACCGTGATGCACTCGTTTCCGCAGTTTCATCAGCTGAGCCCGATGCCGTGCTCCATCTAGCAGGACTGACCCGCGGAACACTGCCCCTGCTGCAGGCCGCAAACATAAAGGGAACGAAAAACCTTCTCGATGCAGCCCTCAGCAGGGATCCCTCCTGTCCGGTCGTTGTCGTCAGCTCCTCGGCAGTGTATGGATACGCGGGAACCGCACCCATCCAGGAATCATGCCCGCTGCAACCCGTATCGGATTATGGCATCAGCAAGGCCGGCCAAGAGGCCCTGTGCAGGCAATACATTGGTGCAGGGAAAGGCCGGATTGCCATTGCCCGCCCGTTCAACCTTGTCGGCACGGGCCAGCCGGATTCGTTTGTCTGCGGGAGGATCATTAAGCAGGTGATAGAGATCGAGAAGGGAAAACGTGAGGTTCTCGATCTCATGGAAACAGGTTCTTTTCGTGATTTCATCGATGTCCGCGATGTTGTTCAGGGTTACTGGTCGATCCTTTCGCACCCGGAATTCGATCGCGTCTGTTCAGGAAATACTTACAATCTCGGCTCCGGAGAGCCAAAGTCCATTGCTGACGTTATCTACATTCTCGAAGAGATCACGGGGGAAACGTATTCAATTCGTCTTCCGGAAGAGCCGGTACCAGTACTGGTCCCCTGCCAGCGGTCGGATAACCGCCGGATATCCGCGGCAACCGGGTGGAAAGCCGCGATTCCGTTATCCACTTCACTACGTGATATGCTCGATGCTGCACGAAATCAGGCCGGAGTATCCTGATTCTTCATGACGGGATACCTGTATATCACGCAATACCATGCACGAACAGGGAATGTTTTCTCAAGAAAACAAGAATCGCGGTCCTGTTATGGCGGTGTTTTATGACCCTTGAACAGAGAATCTATACTGACACTCCGGCGTGACCGGTTGCGCAGGATTCCCCAGAATGACAGAAAAGACGCTCGTCCTCTTCTCCGCCTCCTACCCATACTCCATTGCCGCTGAGGATACATTCCTCGACCCGGAACTGCGCCGCGGAACCCATCTCTTCTCACGGATCATCGCTGTTCCATCCCGCAACGAGGGGACGCGTAACACTACATTCCCGGAAATCATTGTGGAGGAAGAATTCGCAACAAGGTTTGCACGGTTTAAATCGGACATCCTCTTCATGCTCAGGTACATTCTCATAGCTGTAACCCGAAAGGAGTACTACCAGGATCTGATAAAAAATTGGAAACGAGTTCTGAATCCTCTGGCTTTCTTAAAGACCGCCTGGGTCCTTGCCGCGGCATGCCTCCTCGAAGAATGGCTGTGTGAATATATCGAATCGCACAGGATCGATACCAGCAGGACAATCTTCTACACATTCTGGTGCAACGAGATTACGCTCGGTCTTGCCCTGGTAAAAAAGAGATACCCGGCAATGCAGATCGTCTCCCGGGCCAACGGATACGATATCTACGAGGAGCAGAACACTCCCCCGTACATTCCCTTCCGTGCGCCGACGTTCAGCTGCCTTAGGGGACTCTACACGGTATCAAAACTGGCCCGGGACTACCTTGCGGGACTCTACCCGGCGTATGCGGACAGGATGTTCTATGCCCACATGGGAGTCGAGGACCCAGGTTTTTCTGCTTCCGCGTCAGTGGATGGATCCCTCAATATTGTATCCTGTGCCTATATCGTCCCGGTGAAGAGGATCCGACTGATGGCCGACGGCATCATCGCATACGCAAAAAAGGCGGGCAACAGGAGGATCTCCTGGACGCATATCGGGGGTGGAGACAGCAGGGCCGAGCTCGAAGCATATACAAAAAAGAATGCTCCGGCAAATCTGGATGTCCGCTTCACCGGGTATGTCCCTTCGGTTTATGAGTTTTACAAAACGCATCCGGTAGATCTCCTGATAAGCACAAGTACCTCAGAAGGCGTCCCCGTTTCGATTATGGAAGCAGAGAGCTGCGGGATACCGGTCATCGCTACCGCGGTCGGTGGAGTACCGGAGATCGTGAACGAGACCTGCGGCCAGCTGCTGCCCCCGGATCCCACGCCATCGCAGATCGCGGATGGGATCAGTGCAATCTGCGAAAGAACAGCCCGGGGTGCGGATCTCCGGCAGGGCGCACGGGAAAATTGGAAAACGAATTATAACGCAGAAACCAACTATACTCAGTTCTATTGTAACCTGCTCGGATCGCCGGATGGGACAAAAAAAGGAACCTGATATTCCGGCCATCTCCTGCAGGATCTGCAAGGAAAGCGAGGATCCAAAAAACCATCAGGGAACTACCATGGACGACAAATCTCCGATAACGGTCATCGATTACGGTGTCGGGAACATCGCCTCGGTACTCAAGATGATCCGTTTCGTGGGAGGCGAGGCCGAGGCTTCAGCATCGCCGGATACTGTGAGAAATGCCCGCATGCTCATTCTTCCGGGAGTCGGATCGTTCGATGCCGGCATGACCGCCCTGCACAAAACTGGCATGGATGCCGCAGTGAAGGATGCCGCTGCTAATGGAGCAACAATCCTTGGTATCTGCCTTGGAATGCAGCTTTTCATGGAATCGAGCGAAGAGGGAACGCTTGGAGGACTCGGTCTTGTCAGGGGCAGGGTGAAAAAGTTATCGCTGGAGAACCAGAACCTCCGTGTACCCCATATGGGCTGGAACATTGTCCGCCCGGCCCGGCCGACCCGTATCTTCGAGGGAAATGCCGAAGAGCAGCGGTTCTATTTCGTTCACTCGTACTATGTCGAATGTGATGATCCACAGGACATCGCTGCGATCACCCAGTACGGAAGGGATTTCACGTCGGCAATCGAGCACGACGGCCGCATTATCGGTGTCCAGTTCCATCCGGAGAAGAGCCACCGTTTTGGAATAAACCTTTTCCGCCGGCTGTTGGGGGCCACCTGATGCTCCGCACCCGCGTCATCCCCTGCCTGCTCTTAAAGAACCGCGGCCTTGTCAAGACTATATCATTCGCCGATCCGAAATACGTGGGTGATCCCATCAATGCAGTCCGCATTTTTAACGAGATGGAAGTGGATGAGCTCATCCTTCTCGATATTGAGGCATCAAAGAACGGGACCCCACCGGACTTCGAACTCGTGCAGGACATCATCAGCGAAGCGTTCATGCCTATTGCATACGGCGGGGGGATCCGACGGGCTGAAGAGGCGCAGCGCCTTGTCAGCCTTGGAGTAGAGAAGGTTGTCGTGAACTCGGCCGTCCTCAGGAATCGCGGCCTGGTCCATGAGATTTCCGAAAAACTCGGGGCCTCGAGCACAGTCGTTGCGGTGGACGTAAAAAAGGACTGGCTGGGGCGGTATCGTGTGTACGACACTCCCGCGGGAAAAACCACGGACCAGGACCCGCTCACCTACATCCGCGAGGCTATTTCAGGAGGCGCCGGGGAAATCTTCGTCAACGATGTTGCTCGGGAAGGGACCGGGAAAGGATATGATATTGACCTGATTCGCACTCTTGCACCGGAAATCAGCGTCCCGCTCATAGTTTGCGGAGGGGCCGGGATGCTTGAGCATTTCCGAAAAGCCGCTGATGCCGGCGCCTCGGCTGTTGCTGCAGGAAGTATGTTCGTGTACATGGGCAGGCACCGGGCAGTAATGATTAACTATCCTCCACAGCGAACGTTAGAAGGGATCTTCAAAAATGGATGAATACCGGATCTGCACCCGCTGTGTGATGGATACAACTGCCTGCGATATCACCTTTGATGAGCAAGGGGTCTGTAATTATTGTACGGAATACCTGGAGAAACTTGCCGCCGCAAAGGCGACCGTTGCAGATCACCAGGCACACCGCGAGAAGTTCATCGCAAAAGTCAAGGCTGATGGCAGGGGCAAAGAGTACGACTGCATTGTCGGGGTTTCTGGGGGCGTTGACAGTTCCTACGCACTCTACCTTGCAGTCCATTCGGGCCTTCGCCCGCTCGCTGTTCACCTTGACAATGGATGGAACTCGGAACTCGCCGCCCACAATATCGCGAGCATGGTAAAGCACCTCGGTGTCGATCTTTATACCCATGTTATCGACTGGGAAGAGAACAAGGATCTCCAGCTCTCGTTTTTTAAAGCAAATGTCGTGGACATTGAACTTTTAATGGACAACGCGATGCTTGCCCTCAATTTCCAGCAGGCTGCAAAATACCATATCAAGTACCTTCTTTCCGGTTGCAACAGTGCAACGGAAGGGATGCGAATCCCTCCGCACTGGAACAACTTCAAGTACGATGCCTATAACATCAAGCAGATTCACAAGCGTTTTGGGACCGTTCCCATCAAGACACACCCGCTCATCGGGTCGTTTGATTTCATCCGGTATACCGCTATTAACCGGATCAGGTGGATTGCATTTCTCGATTACTTCACATACAACAAGGCCGATGCGCTCACGCTCCTCCAGAAGGAATTTGGTTATAAGCCCTACCCGTTCAAGCACTATGAATCTGTGTTTACCCGCTTTTACCAGGGGTATATCCTGCCCCGGAAATTCGGATATGACATCCTCCGGGTGTACCTGGCGACACTGGTCATGAGCGGCCAGATGACCCGTGATGAAGCCGTAGAAAAACTGAGTAAACCTGCCTATCCCGATCCCCGACAGGAGGAACAGGACAAAATCTTTGTTATGAAGAAACTGGGTTTTACACCAGAAAACTTTGATAGATATATCCAAACTCCGGCAGTGCCTCACGAGTACTACGGCTCAGAGAAATGGATCTCCGAGATCCTGCTTGGGCTCAACAGGAAACTCCATCTGGTCGATCTCGGATAAGATTATTCCCTTTTTTTCTCGTCTGAATTTCCCGTCAACCCGACTCTTCTTTCGCCACATATCCCACAGATAAAACGACGCAGAAGCGGCGACAAATAGCAGATACCAGATTATTGAGACAGGTTTTCTAAATAAAAAAAAAGATCAATTGCGAATGACGTTCTTTAGATGATCCCCATCTCAGCGAGCCTTGCCGGCAAATACTTCTTCGTGACAAAGTCCAGCCCCCGCGCCGCAAACGCCTGCTGTTCTGACTTAAGGTTCATCTCAAGTTGCAGATTGATCTCCTTCTTCCAGTAATCGGTAGCAAACCGGGGATCGGTAAGTTCAGATTTTAACGCCTCAATATCCTTCTCCGTCAGTTTATCAGAAGGAAGATTATAGTCCCGGATATCACTCGGCCTCAACCCGAGGAATTGTGCTTTCGGCGTGGCAAGCAGCTCCGACATATGTGCGCTCTTGATAGCACCATAAGCCACCGAGCCGTAAATACGATAGGACCATGGGTCGCCATCCGTGAAAACAAGGATGGGCAGGTCCCACGTCATGCTCATCCGGTTGAGCATCCGCCGTGTCGAGCGGGCTGGCTGCCCCTTGAGATGGACAAGGATTGCGTTGTGCTCTTCATCGAATCCGTTCTCGATGAGACGATCGTACATACCACCCGTTTCTATGGCAATGACGAACTTTGCGTCATGATCCACGAACTCAATATTCTCGACACTGTTCGGGATAGTGTAACCCGCCTGCCCCACATCATCCTGGCAGTGGATCGTCTTCATCCCGCGCCGGGTCTCCTCCCGGATCCGCATCGGGCCATAGATCGATGCACCGTTCTCCTCGGGATGGAGGTGAAAACCTTCCCGCGGGACGTCGGAGAGGATCTCCAGGTCCTCGATCAGGTAGTTACTCTCGTCCTGCGCGGCGAACTTTGCGCGCTTCCAGCCTTCCGAGATATAATACATCTCTCTCAGCGTTGACGAACGGTTCTCGCGGAGCTGCTGTTTAATGAATCCGATGACGTAGGCCATCTTTAAGAGGTGGGTTGCGCTCTTGGCAGAAGCGGCATTACGGAGGCTCTCCTTGTCGCCGTACTTCCAGACCTCACTTGCATCATCGTACTCGATGTTGTATTTCGTCCTGCTTGGAAGGGATATGGACGGGATCTCGCCGGCCTTCATCTGGTCGTACCACGCGCTTGCGATACTGAGCAGCGAGGTTATCGCTTTCTTCTCAAGTTCCTCTCTAGACATCGAGGTCCACCACCATCTTCTTGTTGTCGTCTATCCCGCGTATCTCCAGAATCCCTCCTCCTTTTCCGGAATACGTGACCTGCCAGGTTGACTTTGAGGGGATCGTCATCTTCCAGACCTTGGTGAACTGCCCGTCCATCTCGCTCACGAAGTCCGCCTTCGGCACTGCATCCGCCGCATCGTCCGCAGAGATGTCGTACGCGGAGATCTCACCCTCGAACCCGCTGTAATTCGCAAGTTCGATGAGTACCTTCCCGTCACGGGTGGACTTCTTGGCGATCAGCTTCCGCATCAGTTTTCCCTCAATGGGGGTGGTATCTACGAGAGGTTTCTCCACGATCTCGCTGACCTTTGCCGATATCTCGGGAATGATGGCGCAGACTGCCCGGGCCCGGTCCTCGGCCAGTTTGCTCCGGTCCCGCCGGGACAGGAAGGTCTTTAGCTCCCGTCCCAGGTCCTGGAGGGCGAGCACGATCTCCTTCTCGATCTCCGGGATGCTTGCAATCGCGTCCTTGCTCTCGCTCGTGAAGGGGACATTGGTCGAGGCAACGTGGACAAGGATCAGGACGGGTCCCGTGGGCAGCCCCTGCTGCGAGAGGTTGTAGGACTTCCAGTTGACATTAGTAATGCATTCCGTGATGGCGCAGGCACCCTGCTGGTACATGAGCGGGACGCGGTTGGCGAACCGGAGGATTATCGCGTTCCCTTCTGCGGGAAGTTTCCCCCCGTACCCGATGGCGGCCTCAACCATGAACGGGTGACCGGAGAAGACAGAACTCGGCCGGGTCCGGGCAGAGACAAAGTCCATCTGGAACTCCTTGTCAAGCCCGCGCCGGATCAGTTCCTCGCCAATGGGGGAGAGACACTGGGTCGTGGGAGGTGCCGGAACAGAAACCTCCTGCATGGCAGCGAGCAGGGCTTTCTGCTGGTCTATAGAGAGTCCCTGGACCTTCAGCGTTCCCTTGAGCCCCGCCCGGTCGCACATCTCCTGTGCGGTCTTCTTCCCCACGCGGCTGAAGCCTTCGACAAGGAAGTCGAGGAGCTTCTTGTCGCTTGCTGCAACCATCCGCTTGAGCTGGCCGAGCTCGATCCCATGGGGGTGCGGCTGGATTGCCACCGGGCACTGGATCACCTCCTGGCTGACGCGCTCGAACGTGAATGCCTCATCATCAAGCTCGACGCGGAAGCGGGCATGGGGATTGACTACCGAGGTGTACTTCAGGTATTCAAGCAGCTTCTTTTTTGCCGCCATCGTGCTCTTGAACTCAATCTGGACGCGGGTACCGTGGATCCGGTCCCAGTCAATCGCCTCTTCCTTCTGGACATCGGGTTCGTTTGTCTCGATCTTGATCTGGATCTCGAACCGGTGGGCCTGCTCTTTTGCCCCCGTTCGCGAGATGACGATGGTGGGAAGGCCGCTTGTCAGCTGGGCATAGAGGACTGCCGCCGAGATGCCGATCCCCTGCTGCCCGCGGGTCTGCCGGATCTGGTGGAACCTCGACCCGTAGAGGAGTTTCCCGAAGACGAACGGGACCTGTTTTGGCACGATCCCGGGGCCGTTGTCCTCGACAATGATCCGGAAAAGGTCGCTTCCGGTCTTCTTGATGCTGATAAAAATATCCGGGAGCACCTGCGCTTCCTCGCAGGCATCCAGGGAGTTGTCTACCGCTTCCTTGATGGTGGTGATCACGCCGCGCGTGGGCGAGTCGAACCCGAGAAGGTGCTTGTTCTTTTCGAAGAACTCCGCTACGCTGATGCTCCGCTGCTGTTTTGCGAGATCATCCGCGAGAACCAGATGCAACCACCTCGGCTACTGCAACGTCGAGCGCAACCGTCTTCTGCTCTCCTGTCTGCAGGTTCTTAAGCGTCACTTCGCCCGATGCTGCCTCGCGCTGGCCGATGATTACGGCGAAATCTGCACTTTTCGCGGCGTGCGCCAGCTGCTGGCCGAAGCCCCGGCCCATGAGGTCCATCTCGCTGCGGATGCCAGCCGTTCGGAATGCCCGTGCCACTTCAAGCGCCCGGTTCCGCGCCTCGGGGGTGCAGACGATCGCAGCAACGGTATCCTTTGTACGTGCCGTCTCACCCAGGGAAACCATCACGCGGTCAAAGCCGACGGCAAAACCGCAGGAGGCGACATCGTCCCCACCAAAGAGGTGGGCAAGCCGGTAAACCCCGCCGCCAAGAATCTGGTTCTCGGCCCCGAGGTTATCGGCAAACCCTTCGAAGACGATGCCGGTGTAATAGTCAAGCCCGCGGGCGATCCCGAGATTCAGGGAGTATCGGATATTGGCGGCATCGAGATACCCGATCGTTTGCTCGATCCTTTCGCGTTCCGGGATTGTCCCGACAATCTCGAACGCCTCGGCAAGGTCCTGCGTGGCAACGAGGGTCTTGAGAGACTCGGCAAGTTCCGGCCGGTTCATCCCCTCGAGCGTTGCATTCAGCCCTTCGAAGTCTTTCTTGTCGAGCTGCTGCCGGATCTTCCGCTGGGTCTCGGGCTCCACGTCTTTTAAGAGTGTCTTCACAAAGGAGAGGTGGCCGACCTTGAGCTCGTATCGAACTCCCGTTGTGTCCAGCATATCCGATGCGAGCATGATGACTTCGGCGTCCGCGATTGCAGAATCGGCGCCGATCAGTTCCACGCCGAACTGCCAGAACTGGCGGTACCGGCCCTTCTGCGGCCGTTCGTACCGGAAACAGTCGGCATAGTAGCACCAGCGCAGGGGTTTGGGGGCGACCTTCGCCTCGTTGATATACATGCGGATGACCGCGGCCGTGATCTCGGGGCGCAGGGCCAGCTTCCGCCCGCCCTTGTCCTCAAAGACGTACATCTCGTTGATGATTCCTTCGCCCGAGCGCATCGTGAAAAGTTCGAGGTCCTCGAACTCCGGGGTGCAGACCTCCCGGTACCCCCAGCGCCGCGCAACTTCCCGCAGACGCCATTCGACTGCACGACGCGCCTCCATCTCATCCGGTAAAAAATCCCTGGTTCCACGTGGTTTCTGGAGCATAGTGAAAAATCCTTATCCTGATCTGTTTTTATTCCATTATTTCTTGTTCATCTTTGCCAGTGGTGCGCTGCCCAGGAACCGGGTCAGCGTATCCTCGTTCTTCCAGATCTTCTCTTTCTCGCGGTTTGTCTGGAGATAGATCGCGGCAAGGATCAGTCCGAGACCGAGGATCTCAAAGTCAGTCACATACCGCGCAATCTGGAGCCCGAGCAGGGCAAGCGCGCCATAGAGGACTCCCCAGTACGCAGCATTCCGGTATCCCGGAAGGCCGGTCCGCCAGAATATCCGTGCATCGCGCAGCCAGAGAAACACCACGGCTGCCGTCCCGAAGATGGCTATGTAAACGAGATATGACATCGCAATGAACGTATTATTATACGCCGATCCATATCTGTATTATTACAATCATGCCAGGAAATCCGCAGTTACAGGACCTGCTCAACCAGTACCGGGATGGCAGGATCACGCTCGACGCTGCTGCCGAAGCCATTGAGGGGCTCCGCCTCGACCGTATCGGCGACTTTGCCTGTATCGACACGGGGAGGGGGGTCCGCTGCGGCATGCCGGAGGTCGTCCTGGCCGAGGGGAAAGACCCTGACCACCTTGCCGAGATCGTCCTCCGCCTTGCCGCATCTGCGGGGCGCTGTATTGCCACACGCGTGACCACGGAGCAGGCCGCCCGTATCCGGGAAAAAGCCGGCAGGGACGGTATTTCCACTGAATATCACGAGAAAGGCCATGTTCTCATTGCCGGCAACGGCCCTGTACCGAAACCTACCGGGGGCATTGTCGGTATCATCACTGCAGGGACATCCGACATTCGTGTGGCCGAAGAGGCAAGGATCATTGCCGAAGAGATGGGCTGCGAGGTGCTGACAGCATACGATGTCGGCGCAGCAGGCATCCACCGCCTCTTTCCCGCGCTCAAGCCGCTGCTGGGTGCCCATGCCTTCGTGGTCTGCGCGGGGCGCGAAGGCACGCTCCCGGCTGTTGTCGCGGGCCTTGTTGACAAACCGGTGATCGGTATTCCGGTCAGCGTAGGATACGGGTACATGGGCGAAGGCCGGGCAGCGCTCGCGAGCATGCTCCAGTCCTGCTCAGTCATTGCGGTTGTCAACATCGATGCCGGGTTCACGGGCGGAGCATTTGCTGCGCGGATTGCACATCTGGGAGCAGGAGGAAAACCATGAGACGCGGGTTCTATATCGGGAGGTTCCAGCCATACCACAACGGGCACCAGTCCGTGCTCGAACACATTGCCGGGAAAGTTGATGAGATCATCATCGGGATCGGGAGCGCGCAGCTCTCGCACCATGTTGATAACCCATTTACTGCGGGCGAGCGCGTACTGATGATTACGCGAGCCCTCACCTCGCTCGGCTGCCCGTACTATGTCATCCCAATCGAGGATGTCCAGCGCAATGCCCTCTGGGTTGCGCATGTCCGCTCCATGGCCCCGCCGTTCGATATCTGCTACTCCTCAAACCCGCTCGTTGTCCGGCTTTTCCGCGAGGCGGGATTCAGGGTCCAGTCCCCGGCCATGTATGAACGCGATACACTCAGTGGAACGGAGATCCGCAGGAGAATCCTCGCGGGCGAGCCTTGGAAGAAACTCGTCCCGCCGGCAGTTGTCCAGGTCTTAAAAGAGATTGATGGCGAGAAACGGCTGCGCCAGATTGCCATGGATGACTGAATCCGGTCACTTTCACAAACGAGTGTTGAACCATGGCGCTGCATAACTTCATCCAAAAAATCTTCGGCACCGAAAAACCCGCACCGCAGGTAACACTCGCGTTCAGCGAAGTTCCTGCATGGATCACCGGTCGGGAGAGCACCGCAAAGGAGACCCTTGTCACTGCTACCCGAGAGCCGATGCGCGAGATCCGTAATGGGATCGCAACGCTTCAGCTAATCGTCACCAACATTGCCGGTGCAGAGCATGATGAGTCCCTCCACCCCAAGCTCAGGACAATTGCAAAAAATTCCCTTCCGCAGTTTGTCAGGGCCATGAAAGTCAACCTGAACAAGGACCTTCCGGAGGATCCCGGGGAGTTCTACCCGGTTGCTGCTGAGTGCATCAAAAACTGCCTGCATACAGTCCGCGGACAGGGACGATACCTGCAGGCAATATTCCCGGACGAGATGAAAGCCGTGAGAAGCGGCATCGACACGCTCGGCCGCGGCATCAACAGCATGAACCCGGTCCTTGCTGCATACCGTAAGGAGATGACGGGCCTCGCAGTCTCAAGAGAGAAATACGAGACCATCACTGGCCTGATGGCGGACCTGGAAGCATCCGATGAAAAGGTGAAACGGTCCCATGCCCGGATCACCGAGATCCGGGAACGGGTTGCCACAATCGACCAGGAACTGCTCTTGCTGTCACAAGATGCCCGAATGAAGGACATTGATGAGCAGCGGAACGCACATGCCACCCTTTGCGGGAAACGCGACGATGCTGCACGCACCTATTCCGCCCTTTCGATGACCGCGTCCCATATTTTCAGGAAGGCCGAGAAGATTGCGACAAAACAGCGTCACCCCTCAGAGGTCGGTCTCCTGAACGCAGCAATGGAGGTCCTCTCGGACCACGAGATCCCGGATACCGGGCGGCTGGATACAGCCCTTGCGGCAGCCTGTCCCCTTGCGGAACGGATGATTGCTGACGGCGATGTTGTTGTTAAGAACAAGGAGGAACGGGCTGTCTTCTCCGATACGACCCGGTTCCGGGAGGAGATAGCGCGTGCGGGAAGGTCTCTCCGGGAGCTTGAAGCGCAGTGCCAGCGGGCAGAATCCGCTATCGCTTCCCACCCGCTGCTTGTGAAGATGCAGTCCCTTGAACGCGAAAAGGCCCAGCTTGCTGCAATGACGGGAAAGGAAGAACAGGGACTTTCCGATCTTGGGCAGTGGCGGGAGAAGACAAGAAAACAGGTCCCGGAACTGCTGCTGCAACTCAGGGAAAAAATGGCGGGGATGAGTGGGGATAACGTGCAACTTCAGGACCCCGAACTGCCGGCTCCGTGAGGGTTCCTGAGAGCGGCTGCCCGGGCGGTCCTGGTATCATCCTTTACCCTGTCTCTTTTCACCGGGACGGTATCTCGATGAAATCCTCCAGATCCTTCTGGCCGCGGGGGAACTCGTCTGCCCAACCGCAGGCATCATGGAGGAGACCTGCTATGACATCCGAGAATGTCATGTTCCCATGCTTGAGCATGAGAAGCGCCTCATACACCTCAGGATCGATGCGTATCGAACGTCCTTCGCCTGCACGAGGCATAGTAACCACTTTGTGGTAACATTATTTAAACGTTTCGCGAATTTTGGGAAAATACGCGTCTGACTTTATATACAACAGGAAAAAGCAGTCAATTTTGGGAAGATCCATCGTCCGCACCTATAACACAACGGATAAAGACGGGCAGTGCGATCAGATCGTTTCCAGCAGCCGGATAAAGGAGAATGTGGAATAATCGGAGTACGCGAACTCCGGTTCATCGCCATGGCACCCGCCTACCCGGAAAAGCGTGGGACAGTCCAACGGAACTCGTGCAACTTCCAGGGGTATCTGCCGGTTGCCGTTCTCAAGCCTGAGCGGGACAAAGTCCAGCTCCTGCTCTATAATCCCTTCGGGAGTCTTCCGGCAACAGATGTGCTCGTGCTGGTGGCCGCAGGCCATATGGGAAAGCCCGCGTTTTTCCAGGGCATCGAACGCCATCTGCGCAGTGTAATGATATCCGGTGAAGAAGTCCCCGCTCTGGTGGGAGAGCCTCTGCCAGCACTTGAGCCGTAGCGTCTGGTCACCCAGTTCAAGTGGGCCCCCGTGCACAAAGAGCATCGTGTGGTCGATATATTCCATGGGCATCGCATCGAAGATGGAGAGAAGCGGGGAGTCCCGAAGCTGCTCGTGCCGGTAGGTGCTTGCAGCATCGCTGCCGCTGACCATGATCCCGTTGAGGTAGGCATGGTCGTGATTTCCCAGCACGGAGACAAGGCGGCACTCCCGCGAGAGGGTGTGAATCTTTTCTAACGTCTCCTGCGGCCGGCTCCCCCGGTGCAGGAGATCCCCGAGATTGACAAGGAGATCGACTGGCCCGAAGGTCTTCCGGAATGCCGGTGTCCGGATGCAGGAGGAAAGCGCCCCAATCGCAGAAACATCTGCGTGCACGTCGGAAAAGATTACTGAACCCATACGGTCAGGACAAGTATTGGAGTGTCTTTGCTGATAAAAACCATTGATACCCGGGGTTCAATATATGCCGTTTGGGATCGATGGATATGTTGATGTAAGACGGGTTCACACTATTATCCGGAAACCGCTTGCCGCACCGGCCCTGTCACCCGTGCGGCTGCATCCACCCGGGATCGCCGGCAGGGACTGATCGGGTAAACCGACCCCTGTGTGAACCCGTTTTTGGGAGGGAACACCTGATGGAGAAATACCTTGATGACTACATTGCCCGCATGCGGACGCACTACCCCCGCTTCCCGTCCGCGACTGCCCATGAGATCGCATCGGCATTCCTTGCCTTCAAGTTCGGCCTGTACGAAAACGCGGTCAGGGAATGTGCGCATGCCCTCTCCCTGGTCCCGGACAGCCCGATAAATGCTGCCCTGAAAAAAGCCCTTGCGATCGTCCAGGCAAACGCAGAGGACCGAAACAACTCCAAGGTCACACCGGACCTGGCCATCGCCTTCTCGGCAGAAGAACGAATGTTCGTGCCAATCAACCTTCCCCCGGATAAGATCGAGGATCCGGGAACCCTTGAACTGGACAACGCCCTTATCCTGATCTACGTGGTCGCCCTCATCACCTCACCCGATGACGAGGAGATGCTGGAGGAGCACCGCAGGATGATTGTGCGGATGCTCACCGATTACAAGAAAGTCATGGGCATGGAATAATCGCTCATTTTTTCGGACTTTCATCAGTCCATCATTTTTTACAAAATGAGCTTGCACTGTTTCACAAGTATGTGACATGCCCTCTCGCACAGGGCAGATCGTGAAAAAAGTATTCCAGCCCGGTTACAGGCTGTCCATGCTGATCCCGGTGAAGTCTTGTGCAATCGCCTTGATGTCCTTGACACCGAACGCGGTCTGGACCTTGTCGAGTTCGAGCTGGTTTGCTGCATCGCATATGTAGTCAAGAATATCGACCGAGAGCTCCTTTTGGATCTTGCTCTTTCTGAGCTGGTCGACCAGGGAGGCCATCTTCTCGGGAGACTCCATGCGGAGTTTTGCAAGGCTCATGACGCACATGTAGATCCGGGTCAGGTTCCGGTCGGTGCCGGTTATACAGTCAAAGAAGTTCCTGATCACCTGGGCCTGGTATATCTCTCCTCCTATCTTCTCCACCTCCTTCCTTCTCGTGGTAAATGGACTGTTCTCATCATCCCTATTTAAACATTGCGGGAAAACCATCGTTTTTGCGCAAAAAAACCGATAAAATCGGGGTATTTTTGAAAAGAGCGGCCAGATTGTCTGACAATTGTATGACAATCGTCAGACTGTCCCCGGAACCCGCCGCACATCCCGTTACTTTGGAACCCTTCCGGATAGGTGTCTCCACTTCCCCCTCCACATCTGGATCACCACGGGAATATACATGAAAGCAAAAGCGCCGAGTATAACCGACAGGGCAAGATCGAGGCTGGAGAGCAGGTTAGCCGCAAGGAAACTGGAATAAATATACAGGGCAATAGGGACGTAGAGGGCGCCTGCTGTCACCACCCCCGGGGAATATTCGCCGGTGGTGAGAGTGTAATAGGCATGGATGGTAAAGTTTGAGAATATCCATGCCGCAGTGGACAATCCGAGCACAAGGGTCCATTCACTGGTGTAAACCGTTGCGAGGAAAACGGATATGATGACATATGCCATGAAAATGACATTTCCGAGAATGAACTCCCCGAATGTGGATGGCGCAGAGAAGTATCTCTTCGCCCACGGGACAAACCGCGGGGTTTCCTCGATGATATGGATACCATAGGCAACCGGTACCAGCCAGAGAATGGTCAGGTCCATAGGTAACCTTTACCGTATCGTTTTAAAGTAATTCGTACGTTCATTTCCTCTAAAGCGAATATACCTGCACACCATGCAGGTCCCCGGGCTCCCTCCATAATCATTCTGTTAACGTGATAACTATCCGGGGCGGCACCCTGCAAAGCCCATGGGTGGTTCCTAAAAAAAGATCGCTATTTTGCGGCACTCACGATTTTTATGACGTCCCCGTTTTTCAGCTCGTGGTTCTCCTTGATACGCATCTTGGTCTTCGAATCCACTGCGTACAGGAATCCCTTGCCGATATCCGTGTGTACCTGGAATGCGAGATCGTGAGGAGTGGCGCCCTTCCGCATTAAAAATGCGTCCGGCAGCACGTCGCCCTGCTTGTTGCAGTAGTGGTTCTCGTCTTCCACCGGGTATACGACAATCATGTCCAGCAGCTCGAAGACTGCCCGGTTGATCGCCTGCTGGACACCCGTGCCTTTACACTGCTTCATTACATCGGCAATCTTCGCAAGGCCGGCCTTCTGCGCCGCGGAGAGAGATCCCTCGTTCGCAATCGTGAACATCTCATCGCCCGGGAGATATTTAACCACGTTTGCCGCAGCCGCATTCCGCAGCGCAAGCTCCGATGCCGCGCTCGCAAACGCAACCTTCTGCTCCGCAAGCTTTGCCCGGAGCACTTCCGGCGCCTCATCAAACTTGTTGCCCACGACAAGCATCGGCTTTGAGATCTTCACGATCTCCGCGCAGAAGGGGATGAGGTCTTCCATCTTCGCGTGCACCAGTTCCAGTTTCAGGGCAAGCTCCGCGTCCCGCACATCCTCGGGCGTGATCCCAAGGCCGGTGAACGTATCCGCGATTGCCTGGTGGATGGAGAATCCCTTGACCTGCGCCTGCCGGTTCAGCCTCGTCCAGTGCTTGTCGAGGATCCCGTACACCCACATCGTCATCTCGTACCCAAGGAACTTCACATCCTCCGCCGGATCATGGTTGCCAACACCTACGGGATTTCCTTCGCTGTCCGTACCGCCGCTCGCATCGATAATGTGGAGGATCGCATCGGCCTGGCGGAGTGCGTCGAGGAACTGGTTGCCAAGCCCCTTGCCCTTGTGCGCGTCGGGAACGAGCCCGGCCACATCAATCAGGTTGACCGCGACAAACCGGTTCCCGTCAACACAGTGGCTGCACTTCACCTTGAGTTCTGTGCAGGCACACTTCGTACGCACATAGGCAACCCCGAAGTTCGGGTTGATGGTGGTGAACGGGTAATTCGCAATCTCGGCATGAGCCATCGTAGCAGCCTTGAAGAACGTAGACTTCCCGCAGTTGGGTTTTCCGGCAAGGGCAAGTGTGAGCATGGTTTCTTCCTCTCCATATGCAGGTAACGATAAAACCGGAGAACACTCCGAAAGAATCTGACAAAGTTTTTCCCTGTGGCTTATTAAAAGGTACTTATGTCGTTTGTCCAGAAGAGAAGTTACTATTTCGATACGCCGGGACCGGCTAATACAGAAGATGCTGCCCGGTTTTCCCTTGAACGGGCCAAGGAGACGGGAATTAAGACGGTCGTTGTTGCAAGCACCTCGGGCAAGACCGCGCAGGTCTTTTCGAAGATACTGAAAGGATCCGGGATCCAGCTTGTGGTCGTCACCCATGTTGTAGGGTTCACGAAACCCGGTGAATGGGAATTCTCACAGGACATTGCCGCGCAATTGCAGAAAGACGGCGTGAAAATCGTTACCGGCACACACGCCCTCTCCGGCCTTGAACGTGCGCTTTCCCGCTCCCCGAAAGTGGGCGGCGGATCCCGCACCGAAGCAATTGCCGAAGCGCTCCGCCGTACGGTGGCTATCGGCCTCAAGGTTGCCGTGGAATGTGTTCTTATGGCTGCCGACCAGGGCGTTATCGGCATTGCCGACGAGGTTATCGCGGTTGGTGGAACCATAAGCGGCGCCGACACGGTCTGCGTTATCCGCCCGGCCCACACTGCAAACTTCTTCGATCTCCAGGTCCGGGAGATCGTTGCCATGCCGAGGGTCCGGTAACCATGCCGGTGGCGGAGTTCAAAGAGGCCTGCGGGCTTCTTCTTCGGATGCCGGTCCTCTGGATACCGGGGATTGTCGGGGGCCTGTGCGCTGCCTTCATCTGGCTGCTCTTCATCCTGTCCGGGGCGTTCTTTGCCGGCAGGTTCATCGTGATCACCGGCCTTATCGTGCTCTTCTTCATTACCGGGATGCTTGCAGTGATCCGGCAGAACGAGGGGAAGATGGGGACGCTTACTGGCGGTGGGCGCCACTATTTCTTCCGTGTATTGCTTCCTCTGCTGGTGGTGCTCTTCATGATCGTGCTGGTCTTCGTTCTCGTCATGCTCACCCTCACCCTCATCGGGATCCCGTCCGACCCTGCCCTGCTGGTCTTCCTCTCGTTTGGTGTCGCAATACCGAGCATCCTCATGACGCTCTTTTCCGACACGGCTGCAGTCTTTGAGGACAGGAAGGTGTTTGAATCGATCCAGAGAAGTGTCGACATCGTGAGCCAGAACACGGGTAAGGTCATCTCCTTTGTCCTCATCTCGGCACTGGCGAGCGCAGCCATCCTCTTCTCGCTGATGATCGTCTGGGAAGCCCTTCTCTTCGACAAGCTCGAACCCCTCACCCACTATACCGAGGAGCAGCTCAAGACATTCACTCCCGACCAGCTCCTCACCATGATCGGGAGCGACGGGACCTGGGTAACGGCAGGCGTTATCTTCCTTGCCGGGCTCATCCTCATCCCGCTACTCATGAGTTACAAGGCATGTACCTTCCGCAAGCTTGCTGCCGGCAGCACCGTCACAATCCAGCAGGTGACCGGCGAGTATGACAGCAAAGGTCGCTGGTACAAGTATTAGCCGTAACCCTGATAGTTCCGGAAAACAGGTTCGGGAAAAATACAACGAAAAATCTTTTTTATACCGGCATTACTAGATACAGTGCAACAGCAACGATCCCGCCGCTGATGGTAGCAGCAAAGTTCGTTCCCGCATTGCCTAAAAATCCCTTGTTCTCGAGCGTTGCCCCGACCAGGCTGTCCACGTTTGTTCCGATGAAGGCGGCAAGTGAACAGGCAACCAGCATCGGGAGTGTGATGACCCCAAGGAGGAACGCAACACCAGCAACAACGATACCCCCGGCCAGTGCAACCAGCTCGCCCACGAGCGTTACACCGCCATTTGTCCCGACCGGGACGGATTTCAGCGTTGTGATCATGCGGGGAGTGCCACCGGTCATGCCGATCTCGCTTGCCAGCGTATCGGCAGCTGCCGTTGCCACGCAACCCACGTACAGGACAATAAAAAGGGGCTCCTGGAAGACGCCGTACATGACTGCCGCAGCGGTTGCCGCCATCCCGTTTGCAAAGACATTCTTATAGCCCCGTGCACCGCTGTGGCCCTGCTCAACGCCGATCCGCTTCTTGTACTCGTACTTGTACTTCGTGGCAATCGAACCCAGCACGAAGAAGACGATCATGACGATGAGCCAGCGGGGGGTTGTGAAGACAAGGAGGATGATGCCGACAAGCGCAATCGAGAAGAGCCCCGAGAGATCTGCGGTCTTCGACCGGTAGGCAAAATAGGCAAACGTGAACGCGGCGATGACCGCCATCACCACGATCTGGAGGTCCGCCTGGTAGTTGAGCTCCTGGATCAGGAGCATGGTCATGGCGGTACCAACCCCTTCAATGACCAGCGAGTCCTCGTACTTGAGGAGGATGACCTTCAGGAGCACGGCCGCGATGATCCCGAAGATGATGGTCAGGATCGCGGACTCTTTGAGATATACCATGACAAGCACGCCAGCCCACGCGGTCGAGATGATGTAATACAGGTAGGTGTTCAGGTCGTCAGCACCGCGCTGGAAGACCAGCTCGCCGAGCACAATCATGGCAAGCGTTGTGGCAAAGACAAAGAAGGGGAGGAGCCCGACACCATAGAGCGCAGCAAGGGCGCACATCGTGTACGTCAGGTATTTTGTATCAAAAAACTTCCAGAGGATAAGCGAGAACAGGATGACGACAAGCGCCATCAGCCACGCCGGTTCCAGGTACGGCCCAAGGAGCGTGACCCCCCCGACCAGTGCCGCTGCATAGCCGAGGCCCGGTTGTCGCTGCATTAACCAGTCATTTGTCTTCCAGCTCAAAGAGTTTTATTGTGCTGCCCTTCCGCAATTCCGATCACTATATTTCTATCCACGATCAACCTTCTCCCGAATGGTGTCATCTGATCAACTGCCCAAAAATTATGACTTTGCCGAGGTGGAGGAGCGCTGGAGAAACACCTGGCGGGACGAGGACAACTTTTTTGACAAGAACTCGAAGAAACCGCAGTTCGTCATCGATACCCCGCCACCCTACCCGACCGGCAACTTCCATATCGGTAATGCGCTGAACTGGTGCTATATCGACTTCTTTGCCCGCTACAAGCGCATGAAGGGCTTCAACGTCATGTTCCCGCAGGGCTGGGACTGCCATGGCCTGCCTACGGAAGTGAAGGTCGAGGAACTCAACCACATCACGAAGAACGATGTCTCCCGCGAGGAGTTCCGGAAAATGTGCCGCGAGCTGACCGAGAAGAACATCGCGGCAATGCGCATCACCCTCCGGAAGATGGCCTTCTCGACCGACTGGTCGAACGAATACATCACGATGACACCGAAGTACTACAGCAAGACGCAGCTCTCCTTTTTACGCATGCTTGCTTCGGGATATATCTACCAGAGTGAGCACCCGGTCAACTACTGCACCCGGTGCGAGACCGCGATTGCGTTTGCGGAGGTCGCGTACGAGGACCGCGAGACCACGCTCAACTACTTCGACTTCGATGGCGTGGAGATTGCGACCACCCGGCCAGAGCTTCTCGCTGCCTGCGTTGCTGTTGCCGTCCACCCGGGTGACGACCGGTACCACAAACTGAAAGGTCGCACCATGAAAGTCCCGCTCTTCGGCCACGATGTCCCGGTAGTGCAGGACGAGGCAGTCGACCCCGCATTCGGCTCCGGCGCTGTCATGATCTGTACCTTCGGTGACAAGCAGGATGTCCACTGGTGGAAACAGCACAACCTTGACCTGAGAAAAGCCATCGACCGCCAGGGCAAGATGACCGCGATTGCCGGGAAGTACCAGGGCCTTGACACCACGGCCTGCCGCACGGCAATCCTCGATGACATGAAGGCAAAGGGGATCCTGCACCGTCAGGAGAAACTCGCCCAGCGCGTGGGCACCTGCTGGCGCTGCAAGACCCCCATCGAGATCCTCTCCGAGCGGCAGTGGTTCGTGAAGATCAAGCCCGACGAGATCCAGAAGGCTGCCCACCAGATCACCTGGTACCCCGAGCACATGCTCCTCCGGATGGAGAACTGGGTGGACCAGATGGAATGGGACTGGTGCATCTCCCGGCAGCGGATCTTCGCAACCCCGATCCCGGTCTGGTTCTGCAAGAAGTGCGGCGAGATGACCGTGCCTGACGAGAAAGATCTCCCGTGCGATCCGACGCTGACAAAGCCGAAGCACCCGTGCAAGAAGTGTGGCAGCACTGAATTTGAAGGAGAGGTCGACGTGCTCGACACCTGGATGGACTCCTCTATCTCGGTCCTGAACGTGACCCACTGGGACGGTAGCGGAAAACCGCCGTACTTCCCGGCCCAGATCCGCCCGCAGGGACACGACATCATCCGCACGTGGGCATTCTACACCATCCTGCGTTCCGTTGCCCTTACCGGCAGCAAGCCCTGGGACCAGATCCTGGTCAACGGCATGGTGCTGGGCGAGGACGGGTTCAAGATGTCCAAGAGCCGCGGCAACATCATTGTCCCGGAGGACATCCTCTCCAAGTACGGCGCCGATGCCCTCCGCCAGTGGGGTGCGATGGGAGCAGCGACCGGATCCGACATCATGTTCAACTGGAACGACGTGGTTGCCGCGTCCCGGTTCCAGACCAAGATGTGGAACATCACGAAGTTCGCGCTGATCCAGCTCGAGAAGGGCGGCTTTGACAAGAACACCGAGATCACGGCACTCGCCGACCGCTGGCTCCTTGTCCGGCTCTCCGATACCATCGAGGCGGTCAGCGAGGCAATGGAAGAGTACCAGTTCGATGTTGCACTCAAGGCCATCCGCGAGTTTGCGTGGGACGTCCTTGCCGACAACTACATCGAACTTGTCAAGGGCCGGCTCTACCAGCAGGACGGCTCCCGGGCCGGAGCCTGCCTCGCGCTCCACACCGCGTTCGACTCCCTCTGCCGAATGCTCGCCCCGTTCATCCCCTACTTTGCTGAGGAGTGTTACTCGTACCTGAACCCGGGCCAGAGCGTCCACAAGCAACCCTGGGTCAACTTCACGTACGATGACGATGCTGCACGAAAGGAGGGGGATACGCTCGTGCAGGTTGTCGCGGAAGTGCGGAAGTACAAGCACGACAACAACATGGCCCTCAATGCCCCGCTCGGGAAAGTCACAATCTATGCTCCGCACTCGGTCAATGACGAGGGCGATACCGGCCGCACCATCAACGCCGACGTCCACTGGAGGACTGACGTTGCCAAGCTCGACCGGGCCATTACCGATATCGAGTTCAACCGTTCGGTCGTGGGCAAGACGTTCCGGAAGGATGCACAGGCGTTCATGGACGCGGTGAAGGCTTTGTCTCCGGCTGAATTAGAGAAGCCACCGAAGACCCTGAAGATCAATGGCGTCGAAACCGAGATTCCCGCGGATGCATTTTCACCGAAGTTCTCTTACATGGAAGAAGGTGCGAAGGTGGATGTGCTTACACTTGGCGATATGATTGTGACGATTGCGAAGAAGGAATAATATTTTCCGATTTTCTTTTCTTTAATTTTGAAAATTACGAGAGAACTCACCCCCTTCGGGGGTCGCCCGGCCGCCTCGAAGCCCGATGGCTTCTGCGAATCAGGCATTGCTTATGCAATGTCTGATACTCGTCGGGGCTTCGCTGGGCAGATTACCTGTTCGCACTCTCTTTCAGGTAATTGAAGCCGCCGCGGGGAGTCAATCGCCACATCAGGGGGGATTGACTGGAGAAGGTCTCAACCTTCGACTTCGCCCTTCGGGGCGGCCTCAGTTCGGTTTTATGTTCGGTTGCAGGTAATTGCCCCGCCGTGCCCCGCAAGGCGTCGAATCCCAAAGGGATGAGATGTGAGAAGAACCATCAGGTTCTTCGAAGACCCTGAGACGGGGGGCCATCATAATGCGATCTAAAACCCCTAAGGGAATTCTGGTGCATCAAAGCCCGCCACGGGCCCGGATGTACCACTTTTCCCTCATATCCTGAATTTTAGAGGTCATAATTCAGAAAAACGCGGAACATGGGGCGGAATAACCAGCAGAACTCCGGCGGGAATGAATGAGGTCTCATTTAGCAGTGTTCCGGCCTCCGAAAGCCGGATGAAACCTGCTCCCGGACGTGGCCCGGGACCGGTAGTTGGGTTCCGGCCGATCCCCCGTTGGCTGGTTATCGCCCCTAGTCATGATTTATCATCGCCGGATATCCAGATTCTCCCGCTAGTTATAATACCTATAGGTGCATAGTAGTATTACTATGCAGGCCGCAAGCACCATCTACATCCGGGAGGATCTCAAAACCCAGTTGAACCACCTGAAGCGCAACCCTAAGGAATCTTATAACGATGTCATTGAGCGCCTGGTGAATCTCGCGGTCGATGATGAACCACTGAGTAAAGATGCGATTAAAGGTCTGGAAGAGGCTTTAGAGGATATCAAAAAAGGTAACCTGATCTCCGATGAAGATATCAAAGCCGAGTTCGGTGTTCAATGAGTTCATACCAGGTGAAATATACCTCCCGTGCACGGCAGGATCTCCGTAAACTCCCGTTGGATATTGCCCGGAAAGCAATCCGGAAGATTGATGAAATTGCTGATCTTCCCTACCTTCACATTAAAAAACTGAAGGCTACAAACCCCGCCCACCCCGTTTATTCTCTCAGGGTCCAAAGAGATGTTCGTGTCCTGCTCTCCATCCACGATGATGTTCTGATTATTCACGTACTTGAAGTGGAACAGCGGAAGACGGCGTACCGTGATTTTTAATTGGTCTCACTTTTTTTCGGAGACGGTAACGAATTATAATCTTCAAACCCCTCAAGTGAATTCTAGTACATCAGAACCCGCTATGGGCCCGGTTGTACCTCTTTTCCCTCATCTCCCCAATTTCAGAGGTCATAATTCAGGAAAACGCGGAAACCGGGCCGGAATAATCGAGCGATATCCGGTGGGAACAAATGAGGTCATATTTAGCAGCGTTACAAGGACCAAAAACAAGGGGGGATGGGGTTTGCGATGTGGCAGGGACCGGCCATGGGGGATTTTTCAACCGACCCTCCCGCAGAAAGATAAACTGATCTGTCGAACCGATCGGCACATCCTCACCGTCCGGAAATCGACAACCGAATCAACAACCGAATCGACAACCCGCTTATGCCATCAAGTACCGTGTCGCACGTCCTTTTCTATCGACACGGATCACGTTGTTCTCAACCATCTGCATAAGTCCCTGGCCGCGGGAATTACCCTGTTTTCTGCTTTAGGAAAAATCCGCAAATTTCCAAATCCAATCGATCTCCGCTGAAAAATTTTCAATCGCGATCAAAATCTGACCGTAAAATTTTTGCACGCGATCCGGTTGATCCTCCGTACTGACCACGCCTGAACTCCCAAAAAAATGTAGGTTATACAATAGTATTGTAGGTAAAATAACCTACAATCGCTTCACTAACTTACAACACATTTTCGCGATGAAAAAATTTTCATCATGGTCTGCTGTAAAAAAATCCGGAAAAATCCGGAAAAACCGGCTCACTTATTCCTTCCCTTCCGCTTCTTTCCCGCTTCCCATTCCACCCGGATCGCATCCGCCACAAACTTCGCTACAGTCTCCTGCGGCAACAGCGCATCCACAATCACAAACCGCGACGGCTCAGCCTTCGCGTAAGACAGGTAATTATTCTGCACCTTCTCCAGCGTCTCTCGCTTCTCGAAATGCTCGCGCTCATTGTCCGGCTTCAACCGAATCAGCGCTTCATCAATCGGCAGTACACAAAGGAATGTCTTATCCGGAATAATCGTCCAGCCGTTATGCATCGCCCGCAGCCATTTCTCCGGTTCCGGCACAATGCCCTGTAGGGTCACGGACTGGTACGCGTACCTGCTGTCGCTGTACCTATCAGAGATGACCAGCCGGCCTTCCGTGAGCGCCGGCCGGACCACTTTTTCAAGGTGAGCCGCATGATCCGCGACAAAGAGCGTCGCTTCCGTGATCGGGTCGGTCTGTTCCTTGATCGCCCGCCGGACCTGGTCGCCCACCCACGTTGCCCCCGGCTCCCGGGTCATCAGCGGGTCGAGGTCCGCGAGCTGGTCTTTGAGCGATGCATGAAGCGTGCTCTTCCCGCTCCCGTCAATGCCTTCCAGCGTGATCAACATGCCCGTCATCACACCCGTCCCCTCTGTATCCATGCCAGCGGAATCTTCCCGTGGTGAAGAGCCGTTGCAATGATGGCCCCGTCAAACCCGGCCTTTTCAAGCAGGGCCAGGTCATCCCGCGATGCAACACCGCCCCCCCAGAATAATTTCCGGTGGTATGCAGCCCGCATCGATGCGAGCATTCCCGGGTCAAGGCCGGCCTCCGTTCCCACAGCGCTGATATTGAGGAGGATGCAGCCATCGAACTTCCAGCCGTTTGCCTTCCGGAGCAGGTCCACCGGATCGCCGCCCGAGGGAATGACCCTGCCGTCTTTCAGGTCAAGACTGAGGTATCCTCCCTTGTATTGTGAGAGGTCGCTGCCACCGGTCTCCGTACCGACAATATTGGTGATGTGGTACCCTTCGAGCAGGTCATCCGGCCCCCGGCACCCGCGGTCAACGTAACAGCACTTTACAAGGGATGCGCACTGCCGGACAAGAGTATCGTGCGAACCGGTCCCGCTGATGCGGTCGAGATCCGCGAAATAGATGGATCGCGGCCGGATGGCCCGGACAAACCCGACCGGGTCCGCCGTCGGAGAACAGCCCCAGTCGAGCGGCTTGTAACTCTCCCGGTGCCCGGATTTGCCATGTACAACCAGATTCTCTTTCAAATCCATTGCAAGGACCAGTTCCATAGACGAACCCAAAACCACTATTATGTCAAAAGATCATTAAATCTTATGCAATTGTTGGTCAGCCCCAGCTCTATCGACGAAGCCAG
>Ga0302250_1000446_pt1 | contig 40506 bp, 38 predicted proteins | sample AAG_RA_Asp_MG_FD_193536 | JGI IMG/M metagenome (GOLD analysis project Ga0302250, IMG submission 193536) | Enriched activated sludge microbial communities from anaerobic digester in WTTP, New Holstein, Wisconsin, United States - AAG_RA_Asp | ecosystem: Engineered > Bioreactor > Anaerobic >...
TTGGCATATAAAGCTGCTTGTTCGTTGCGATATTGCGTAGTGGTATTGTATGTTGAAGTAGCAGCCATATTGAGTACAAGCATAGCGATGGTTGCCAAAATCACAATAACAAAAATAGCAGTGACCATGGAAAATGCTTTTCTCATCGTATGACCGCCTTTTCTTTGCATAAAGTTACCGGTGCTACATTTGCGCCGCCGATAGGCTGCTGAACACATATTTTAAATCTTATAGTATTATCTAATTGTGTAAATTTAAAAACAGACACGTTATTGAGCAGTACAGCCGATGGAATGCCAATATCTGTATATTTTTCACCTTCCCAAGGTTGATAGTTATAATATAATCTTAGATCATATACGTCAAAAATACCGTCATCGTTTATATCCCTGTAGTTCACTGGCACTATGGCATAAGCACTCCATGCGAGAGCATAATGCTCAGCTCTGATCTTAGGATCGCTGTCTGTAAACGCGAGAGTCGGATGGGTAAATGCGGTGCCTTCTATGCCATATGCCTTAATGGCACAATCAGTATTACCTGCTACTAATCCTATACAGCTTGGATGATATTTTGTTAGATTGTCATAATCATCTGTTTTGAAAAATATAGCAGGTTTTGAGCCGGCAAAACTTGTAAAATTTATTCCGTTATTTGATAGCTTCTCTATGATATTTTTGGATAAGGCTATATCACTTCCAGGAGTAGGGCATGTAAGCCTGGTTGAACTGCTTGTATCGCAATAGCCGCTCCAACCCGGCGTTGCCATAGCTTCGAAACTATCATTATCTACCCCTATCCACTCAATAGCCGTATGTATATTATCGCTTACTTGAGGATTATCTACAAAACATATAAAATCATTAAATGGATTTAGTGGATTTTTTGCCACTACTGTCCATGGGATAGCATGATTTAAGCGATTTGCTATTTGCATAGCAGCAATTTCTGTTTTTATAGATGAAGTGCTTAAGGCTTTTTGTGATATATACGTATCAAAAACTTTTGCTATGGCCGATGAGCCGATGGACGCTACAATACCTAAAACCACAATAACAAAGATCAATTCTATCATGCTAAAAGCATATCTTAAATCTTTTTTCATTTTATTGATCCGTTTTATCAGGAGTTACTGCGCCGATATTGCAACTAAAGGCATGAAGAGTGATATTTTTAGTAGCAAATGCAGGTTCGGTTGATGTGAGGGTAACTGATACACGTTTTATATTGGTAGTTGTGCCCATGCTTGCACCGCTAGGATCGAAGTTAAAAGTAGTAGTAGGAGCTAGAGTGATAGCATCATTGCTATAATTAACACCGGAAGTCATAATAAGATTTACATCTATATAATCTCCTGTGCTTGTGGTCGTAGGGTCAACTACACTTAATGTGGTTATTATGCCATTATAATCATCTATATCATTATCACCGCCATCTGCAAAACTTGATGTGCTTGAAGCATCAAATTCTGTTCCATTGACCTTGTCTGTTCTGCCGTTGATGTTGAATCCTGCTTTATTGTTGAAGTGAGCCGAATCTGTTTTTAGAATAGGCCGCCTAGAGCCCAAAGAGGGATCGGCATCGATTTCATCCCAATGACGAGATAGTATCATTTGCATTTGCGAGGCTGCTGCTGCTACTGATTCTTGCATAATAGTACTTTCACCGCTTTTGGCAGACTGGATAGTGATCATCGGGATACTTAGCATGGCTATGCCCATTATGACTATAGCAAATATGAGTTCTATCATTGCTACAGCTTTTCTTTTGGTGCGGATGTTTATTTTTCTTACCATGATAGCCTGTTTGGATTTGGTATCGGTTTTGTTTCTATCACATTGCCTGTTTTGCCTACCCCGAACCATTCGTAAGATGGCGAGGCAAATTTGATATCAAAATACGGATTTCCGTTTTGTGCAGGATCTGAATGATATTTGAGCCATAGGTCAGGCTCTATCGTGATCCGTACTACTTGGGTCCGCCCATCCATCGGATAGCCGATAGTTACAGGGTCTGTAGTGCCGATGTTTGCAAATACTATATCTGTTTTTGGCACAATAGAAGTGGCAGCTTTGTTGGCGCGTAGATTTTGTATCAATCCCATACTGTACGGCAAATGTTCTTTGACTTTATACCAATTGGTATCAGGAGCAATTGAAGTATCCAATATGCTGCTATACTGAGTACAATTTTGATCACAATAAGCCAATACGGACATAGTAGTTTGCGTATTTAATGTCAGCACTGTAGGCATATCTTTTGAATAAGGGCTAAATACCCTGCTATAAAAGAATGTATAGGCTCGATCGTATGTATTGATACCTTCAATATAAAAATTATCTATCATATTTGCTGAAGCGCTTATTGTCAAGCCACCATCATTTATAAGTGTAGCCTTTAATTTATTATACAATATGCGAACAGGATTTAGTACTTTGTCCCAAATTTTCGGTATATTATAAAGTATTTGCAAAGCAGTAGTGCCATTGTTGTCTTTGAGAAATTTGGTTTTTGGCACAAAGATAAAAGAAGTTTTATTAACATCTCCATAGGTATAACTTCCGTCGTTATTAAGCTCAAGTCTATATCCAAGCTGGATATTTTCTTGTGTATGGTCGCTTAGATTTTCAGCTACCATTACATCAGGCGCTGAACTGTTAAAATCGAGCTGCAGATTGACATTTTGAGCTTCGCAGCCATTGACAAAATTAGTAGTGGTACTGCTATTATAATTAGCAGCACTAATTGTTCCATTTAGATCAACCGCCATTGCAGGAGTTTGTCTCAGATCGCTCATATAAAGCCAGTTAGCTGCTCCGTTTCTAGGCAAATTACCGATAGCCAGATTTGAGACATTGATGCCGTATGGTACAAAATGAATAGGTATATTACTAAAAGTAGCTGTGCCTTTATCAGAACTTGTAGTGCATCCTACCTTGTCACCTTCAGAATTGCCACTGTCTGTTATGCAATCTATAAGCCCTGCAAATCCTGGAAATTGTGGCTTTATAGCAGTATCCCAATCTACTCGCGTCCATGTATTATCAGCCATCCAAAGATCATAAGTTCCTACGTTATCTCTGCGCAGCATATCTCTAGCACTATTTGTACCGGTTAGCAGTACACTGGTTCTTGATTGTCGGTGAGTAGTGTCGTTGCATGTAACCGTATTGCCGTTAAATGCAAGTGCGAGTAGATTTCCAGTGGCTTTAATGAGGCTAAGATCACTATTTGGTATGATAGTTTCATTCGCATTGACATTTGTGTATCCCTCGGCAAGAGCGTTAGAATTGTATCTTGTAGCATTGATCTCTATCGGATAATTATATCCGCTTGTCAGAGTTTTTGTGGTTGGATTATTTTGGTTGCTTGTTATCCATTTTGTTGCTCCGTTTGCACCTTGGCTATTGTCTCCAATCCTGAGTCTAAGGCCGTCAGGACGGATAGCAAAATTGTCTCTAGAGCAATAGGCTTGCGCATAATGATCAACCAAACACCCATAACACTCTCTTTCGCTATTGCTGGTTTGACAAAAATTGGCGCATGTTGTATCCCCGTATTTTTTATAAAAACGCACATAAATACTTTTATAGCAAGCTGCCGGCGTGCAATGATAATCAACTATGCTGTTGTCACTGTATTTAAAAGCCCATAGCCGCATAGCAGCATTTTTGATGGCTTTGTCGTTAGCTACGGTAAATGCTTGGCTTGAGTGGTTGTTTAAATATACGGTTTGATTGACATCTGCAGACTTGAAGTTTCTGCAGTTTGCAGGACTATATGATGTTTCACTTACGACACCAGCATCAACAAGCTCTACTTGGACATCGCCGTCAAATGCCGTTTTTGTTACCAAGTCATTTGCATAAAAAACTGCTTGAAGATTAAACGGTTTACCTGCTACTTGGGTATAGAGCCTATAGTCCCTATTGGCATAATCTGCGGTATTTCTTTCAACATTAAAGTTACCAAAGATAGAAGGCACAGGAATGCTGCAAGAATCGATCTTGCCTCTATATTGCACCCCGTTTTTGACATACATCCCGTAAAGGTTTTGGCCTCCAAATAGATCTACTGTAATGAGGGATTTTGCATAAATAGAATGAATATCATTCATGCCATAGTCGGGTAAATCATACCATATGCCGCCTTGAAATAGGGACAGTGCTACTAACCAATCAAGTTCCAAAAGCGGGTCAAGTAAATCTTTGTAATCACAAGCGTGAGAAAAACCGGACGTATCATCTATACCGCAATCATAATTTAGAAGATCAATATTTATAATGCTAGTAGAACCAAGCACAGTTTGTACATTTGTTAAATTGTATACACTGCGATTGCGGATCGGAATAGTCTCTTTATGAAGTACGCATATTCCAAGTAAACAAAGCAACCCTTGTTCCGTCGGTTGTTCATAGCACAGGTCATGTGCATTTTCAACTATTGGTAAAGGAGGATCTTCGTCTGCAACTGCCCATATAGCTAGACCAAGAAAAACCAATGAAACTATAGTCAATAACCATTTTTTTGAAACTTGAAAAGTTTTCGTATTATCTCCTTTTGGTGCCAAACTCCGATAATGCACCGCTTATATATAATAATAGTATTTAATAAATTAAAAAATTATTAAAGGCACAAGGATGAAGAGTAGGGTGCGTTTGCCAACGCACCATTGATTATATTATGAAACTAATTTTTCTGGGTAACTTTGAATGCACACTCAATAGCTTTGATAAAAGCATCCCTTGTGCCGCCTTCTTCTAGAGCCGCATAACCAGCCGCAGTCGTACCGGCCGGGCTCATTACGCTATCTTTGATAAGCGCAGGATGCGCGTTAGCCAATAGAGGTGCAAAACCTTTAAACAAAGATCGAACTATTTTCATACTGTCGTCTCTTTTGAGCCCTTGTTTTACTCCGCCATCCATCATTGCTTCTGCAATTAATGCCAGGTAAGCCGGGCCGCTTCCGGCAATTGCCGTAGCTATATCAAGCTCTTTTTCGCTCTCCAGCCAAAATGCATCGCCTATGGTTTCAAATATTTTTAAAGCTTCTTTTTTTAGTTCTTGTGATCCGACAAGAGTGGTTGTGGATGCATTAAGTGCAGCCGAAACATTCGGCATAGCACGAACTATATTTTTTGCATTAATTGCATTTGTCAAAGTTTTGATAGGGGTGCTTGCCAATATAGATATAAGCGAAGTTGCCTCTCCTTTTAAATTAGCAGCTACTTCACCTAACGCATAAGGCTTGACACACAAAACTATGGTTTTGCCGGTAATATCATAATTGTCTAAAAGATGGATGCTTATTGGCTTATCTAATTTGGAAGCAAGAAGTTCGGCTTTTGATATATCTTTGGCAACAACCTCTAATTCATAATGTTTTTGAAGCCCAATGCTAAGTGCTGTAGCCATTGCGCCGCTTCCTATGATGGTTAGCTTCATCAATTCTCCTTGAAAATTAAATTATTTTCGACTTTATCATTCCAAATGGACTATAAAAGCTAAAGATTTGATGTATCAATAGTTAAATGCACCATCAAATGGAATATAGTATGAATTAAATAATTCTGTTATTGGTATTGTAACGAAAATCATAAACTTTTTACCTTTTTTGGGTATGATACTAGGATACAATAAAAGATAATAGAGGTAATTTGTGATGAAAACTAGACAAATATGGTTACACATAGTATTTTTGGTAACAGCATTGATTTTTAGCGGATGTGCATCTAAAAACAAAGTTGAAGAATATGGTAAAAGTGCTGAATATTGGTATCAGCAAATAGGTGACAGTATAGCCAAAAATAGTCTTGACAAAGCAGATAAATATTTTGTATCGCTCAAAAGCGAGCATCCAAGATCTCCAATGATAGAGACATCTACTATAATGTTGGCTCATGCACACATGGACAAAGAAGAGTATCTGCTAGCAGGTTATTTTTTTGATGAATATATCAAAAGATATGGTGGTTTCAGTATGGCTGAGTATGTGGAATTTATGAAAATAAAAGCTTCTTTTCTGGGCATAAAAAAATACTATAGAGACCAAAAACTTATAATGGATACCATAGTCAAAGGAGAAAATTATCTCTTAACTTATCCAAATTCACAATATGCTCCATTAGTAGACAATATGCTTATACGTCTTAAAATGGGCCAGTATCTATTAAATGAAAATATAGCTTCTTTGTATGACCGCACAGGTAAAGAAGAAGCCGCTAGAATTTATAGAGAAAAAAATAGCGTATATCCTATCAAAATGGAAGATATCGGTATGCCTGAAGAAGGTTTTTTTGATTTTATGTTTTAACAATTTAGAATATTTTTTTTAAACAAATATATCAAAAGGAGAAAATACTTATGCATTTAAGTGATTATGATTCTTTTCCGGTATCACTTCCTGTTGTTGTAGAAGACGAGATTTTTTTATATCCATTTATGATAAGCCCTATCTTTTTGGCATCACAAAAAGATATTGATGCAGCGTCTTTTGCTATGGAAAATAACTCTTTATTATTCGTCGTAAGTTCTAAAAGCGGCAAAGAAGGCAAAAGAGAACATGACGATTTGTATAAAACTGGTGTCATAGGTTCAATTATGCGTAAAGTACAATTGCCTGACGGCAGAGTCAAGATACTTTTTCAAGGCTTGTCAAAAGGAGAAATTATAACTTTTGAAGATGCAGAATTCAATAAAGCCTTAGTGTCTGTGATAGAGCCATTGCCGTATAATCAATTAAAAATAGATGCTCTGATGGATATCCTTAGAGATGGAGTAAAAACATTATCATCTGTCAATACAAATTTTCCGATAGATTTGGTAAGAGCAATAGAGGACAATGGTGAGCCATATCGCATAGCAGACCTGGTCTCATCAATGCTAAAGCTGGATAAGGATAGTGCCTATAGAATTTATATCGAAAATGATATAGAAAAACGCCTTATTGCACTTATTGACATCATAAATGCCCAAGTAGAAGCAGCCAAAGTCCAAAAAGAGATCCGCAATAAAGTTAATACAAAGATCGAACAGCACAATAAAGAGTATTTCCTAAAAGAACAGCTCAAGCAAATACAAAAAGAGTTAGGAAGCGATACTCAAAAAGAAGAAGAGATAGCTGCTTTTAGAGAAAAAATAGAAGCTCTTAAGCCTCATGTCGGCGAAGATGCATTCAAAGAGATCAATAAACAGCTAGACCGCTTGTCTAGAATGCATCCTGAGAGTGCAGATGCAAATATACTGCAGAGTTATCTTGAGTGGGTATTAGAGATGCCGTTTGGCAAGTTTGGCAAAAAAAAGGTAGATGTAGGTGAAGTATCAAGAGAATTAGACAAAGATCATTATTCGCTCGAAAAGCCAAAAGACAGGATACTGGAATTTTTCTCTGTTAAATCTTTGGCCCAAACGCGCAAAATGAGCACAAAAGATACAAATGGAGCTATTTTATGTTTTGCAGGGCCTCCGGGGGTCGGTAAGACATCATTGGCAAATTCAATAGCCACTGCGTTAAAAAGACCTCTTGTTCGTATTGCATTAGGAGGCTTAGAGGATGTAAATGAGCTAAGAGGGCATCGCAGAACATATGTAGGGGCTATGCCCGGACGTATTGTACAAGGATTTATAGAGGCTAAAAAAATGGATCCTGTCGTTGTGCTTGATGAGATAGACAAAGTAGGAAGAACTTCCAGAGGTGATCCGACGGCTGTATTGTTGGAGATCTTGGATCCTGAACAAAATACTCATTTTAGAGATTATTATCTTAATTTTAATATTGATCTGAGTAAAGCTATTTTTATTGCAACAGCTAATGATGTTAGTAAAATTCCTGCACCCCTAAGGGATAGAATGGAGTTCATAACACTTAGCAGTTATACTCCAAAAGAGAAATTTGAGATCGCAAAAAGATATTTGATACCCCAAGAACTTAAAAAGCATGCTCTTAAAATTGATGAGGTCAATATAGCGGATAATGCACTAAAGGCTCTTATCGAGGAGTATACAAGAGAAGCCGGTGTAAGAAATTTGCGTCGTAAAATAGCAGGTATTATGCGCAAAAGTGCCAGATTGCTGCTGGAAAACAAGAAAAAGAAAAGCATTCATATAACCATGAAAAATCTTGAAAGCTTTGCGGAGAAAAAAGTATTTGAAATCGTAGCAGTTGATGCTGAACCAAAAGTAGGCGTAGTAAATGGTCTTGCCTGGACGGCTGTGGGCGGCGATGTATTGATCATAGAGGCTATCAAACTCAAAGGCAAAGGAGCATTGCAGCTTACAGGAAGTTTGGGCGATGTTATGAAAGAATCAGCCCACATAGCCTATAGTGTGGCCAAAATACTTATAGATCAAAAGAAACTAGAAGTTGCTAAAGACATCGATGTTTCAGATGAAAAAGAGAAAATCGAATATTATAAAAGATTTGATTTGCATCTGCATGTGCCAGAAGGCGCCACACCAAAAGATGGGCCAAGTGCGGGTATAGCAATGGTCACAGCTATCGCTTCAATATTGAGCGGCAAAGGAGTGGATAGTAAAGTAGCAATGACGGGTGAAGTTACGTTGACCGGTAAAGTGTTGCCTATAGGCGGATTAAAAGAAAAATTGATCGCAGCGTATAAAGCAGGCGTCAAAAAAGCCCTGATCCCTTCTAAAAATTTTGAAAGAGATCTAGACGAGATCCCGTCAGAAGTAAAAAACCATCTGGATATTATCCCGGTTTCAACCATTGAAGAGGTACTGAAAATAGCATTGGTAAAGTCATAAGCATCTAGCTTATGACCATTATAATTGATCTATGGTTTTCTACTTTTTAATTCTTCAATAGCATTTGCAGTTATGATATTAATGCTATCATGAATATCATCAAGTTTATCTATTGTTTCTTCATCTGTTATCAGCATATCGTATTTGTTATTTTTTAATTCTTCTAACAATAAAGACGAATCATCCAATCTTGTAACAGAATATCCCATATTTTGCGCAGCTTTTGCAATAATTTTGCTTTCCAGATCATTCATTTTTGATATCAATATCTCATTTGTAGAAATCTTAGAATCGTTAATATCTAATGTCGTATCTAATGTATTTGTTTCATCTTCTAAATAAGATTGGTCGATATTAGATCTTGCTGTTGTGTCTTGATTGTCAAACAATACTTTAATGATCTTAGAAAGCGTGAGAGGTTTAAAGATAATATTTTCTTCACTTAAGCCCAATTGTTCTAATTTGTCTTTATTTGATAGTTTGCTCATTACAATTATTTTGCTTTTATCGATCGTTGGCAAAGATTCTATAATTTCAGGGTCAGCTTTATCAATATCTATCAAACAAAACTTACATTTGTCTTTTTCGCTAAGTGAATTTGCTTTTTTAATCGATTTAAATATTTTTACCTTTGCGCCAAAAAATTTGAGGTAATTTTTGATGTAATCAGCCAGATTTGAAGAAATATTTTCATCCTCATAAAATCCGATCGTGGTATTGGAAAGGATATCTTCGAGATTATTTTCTATTGCTATTTCTTCTATAGGCAATGTAAAATAAAAAGCAGTACCTTTATCTAATTCGCTTTCAACTTCAATATGACCGCCGATCATCTGTGCAAATTGATTAGACTGTGCAAGTCTAGAGTCATTACTGCTATTATCTTGAGAAAATGGTTCCAAAATTTGTTCTTGCTCTTCTTTTGTCATGCCCGCACCATTATCTTGTATTTTGAATACAAGTGTACTTGTCATGATATTATCAAGTGACTCTTCGTTGATTTTGTGAATTTCAACATTAATTTCACCATCTGCTTTTGCGGATAGGATAGCATTACTTAATAGATCATTTAATATCTCTTTTATTTTGTTCAGATTCCCTTTTAGTTGCTGGCTAATTTTTGGGTCTATATAAAAGTTGATATCAATATTTTTTTCAATAGCATTTTGCGCATATACCTCTATAATGTTTTCAAACTCTTTGAGCGTATCAAAAACAATATTGTCGCTACCAGTTTCAATAGCTGTATATTTGTTTTTCTTTATAGGATCTATAAATTCTTTTATTATGTCGTAGGATTGATTTTTGCCTTCAAAAGTATCAAGTTTCAAAGCTGATAACTTATCATTTTGAGCATGTGAGACATTTTTTACAGCATATTCAAACAGTTCGATCAGTTTGATCGTATTTTTTAATTCTTGATTTGAAGTAATATAGCCGTATATGAGCAGTATGAGGCCAAGGATAATAATACCGCTTGCACTTATAGTTAATATTAGATGCTTTTGATCATTTATATCAAATTGCGGGTAAATAGTGAATAGTAAATAACCAGCCAACCCCGTCATTATCAAGATAGGCAGCAAGCTTATTAGTTTTAGTCTATTTCGTATAGTCATGTTATTTGCCTTTATTCGTTTTTCATAAGTTCTTCAAATGCAACAAACTGAGCCCAGAATTTTTTAATTAGAGGTTCTGCTTGCTTAATATCATCATTGTATTGCAACTCCAAAAGCGATTGCGCAAGGGGGGTGATATATAAATTGCTTGCAACTCCTTTGAGCAGACGAGCAGTTTTTTTAATTCTTTCAATATCTGCTTTTTCATATGCTTCTATAAAATTGGCAGCTTCTGCGTGACACTGTTCAATAAAATCTTTAATAAAATCCTTGACTATATCATGTGGAAGAGATAACGAATCGGCTGTTTCATCCAATGAAAAATCAAATTTTACAGGTGTAATATTTGACAGATCTATGCTGCCTCCTGATTGCTGCTCTAAAATCTCATTTTTGATTTCATTTGCTGCATCATCATCTTCTTCTAATCCTGCAGGCTCGATAACTTCTTGAGTGAGATCGGTATCATTGGTTTGAGATGTTGCTGCATCCATAGTTTCCTGCTTGAGATCAATATCATTGATATCAGCTAACATATCTTCATTTTCTGTTGAAATTTGCTCAATTGCATTGTAAAAATCTTCTATATTTTCTTTCGTTGCAGATGAGCTTATTGTTGAGACTAGATTTGAGATATTTTCAGGCAAATGAAGAACATCGGAGAGATGTACTATAAAACCAATGGCTGATTTTTGTATATCTTTGTTGTTGCTTTCAAGATCTTTTCTCAGCGACTTGACCGTTTGTATATATTCTTTTAGAAAAGTAATATAATCAGTTTTGGATAGTCCCATCTTTTGGCTTATTGCATGCGTATCAAGATCAATTGATGATGGTTCGATTTTTGCAGTATCATATACAGCAACACTTTCTTGGGGCTGTATTTCAACATCGGCAGCAACACTTTCTTGTGGTTGTATTTCAACGTCGACAGCAACGCTTTCTTGAGGTTGTGCTGTAATATAAGTTGTTTCATTTGGCGTGGTTTTTTGCAATTCTTCTTGGCTGTTTTTACTTTCATTAAATGTGATATCTGTAAAAACCGAATTATCGGTATTTGCATTCGGAGATATATCTTCTTGCTCCTTAATTGTCTCATTGTATGATGACACCACTTCTTTTTGTTCGCTAAAAGTTTCTTCTAGTGTATCTGTATCAGTTTTAATCTCATCTTTTGGAATTTCGGTTAAAATTTTTATGATCTTGCTTTGCGACAATAGACCGCTAATCTCAAAGCTTTCTATTTCATAGAATCTTATATCTCCCAAATTGGCAATTGTAACTTTGTCTTCTTCAAAAGCTATATCAATGGCTCCGCTGGCTATCTGTCGGTAAAGCTCTATAAGATTTGCTGATCTTAGCAGAGAAAAAAACTCTTTATCGGCAGCTATTATGTCTTTGGTTTGATTAATAATGCAATACATTATCTAAACTCCTTATTATGAAACTCTGCGTTGCCCGTCTATTATTAAATGGTTTTTATTATAATATCGAAACTATAAGTATAACGATACAATAAAAATGTTAAAAAATAGAAACAATAAGTGTTCAGGCTTCTTCTTTTATGGCTGAGGCTATCTTCTTGTTTGTTATATAAGCTATCTCTTCAAACGATGCATTATGTATAGCTTCAAAAGAGCCAAAATGATTCAATAGTTTTGCAAGTGTGGCTTTGCCTATACCCTTTGTTTCCAATAATTGGCTTTGTATCATGATCTTTCTCTTTTTTTGACGATGAAAACTAATAGCGTATCTATGTGCTTCATCTCTTAATTTTTGCACAAAATGAAGTCTTTCATCTGTGGATAATAGTGAAAACTTATCGTCTGCTGTGTAAATAGTGTCTTTTGCTGCACCTTTTGCGCGATGAGCTTTAGCGTCTATTTTTTCTTTGGCAATAGCGATGACATCTATGTTTACTCCAGCATCTTTTAAAAGTCCTTTGGCTAGACCAAGTTGTGCTGTTCCGCCATCTAAAATCCAAAGATTTGGAGGCGGGTTTTCTCCAAAGTCACTAATGCGCCTAGATAGCAGCTCTCTCATTTGGCCGTACTCGTCTTTGGCTTCCAATATATATCTTCGATAACTGTTTTTGTCCCAATTTCCTTCATCCCATACTATCATAGCTCCTACACTTGCTTCTCCTTGATGGTGAGAGTTGTCAAAGACCTCTATGCGATATGGCAGTTCTTGGAGTTCAAAAATGGTTGCCAGTTTCGATTCAATATTATTGTCTTGGAGTCTTGATCTTTGAATCAGTAATTCTTTTGCATTTGTAAGAGCAAGCTCTATAATTTTTGCTTTATGTCCTTTTTTGGGATTGATAATAGATATTTTTTTGCCTAATCGTTTAGATAGTAATTGCGAAAGCTCATCCATCTCTTGAAAATTATCTGCTACTATTATCGTGCCTGGTACATCCGGCACAAAAGCCTGATATGTTGAGATTATCGCTTGAGTGTAAGCTTCGCTAGGATCGTAAAATTCATTGAATCTAAAGAAACTGTGGTCGCTAGAAATTACTTTGCCATTTCGAATAAACAGCTTGATTACTACTCCTTTGTCATGTGAAGCAACTATGGCAATTGCATCACAATTTTCTAAAGAAGCAGTATCTAGAGTAGAAAAGAGAGTAAGCGAAGAGATGATTTGCTGAGCATCCCTAAGTTTTGCTGCCTCTTCATATCTTTCTTGCGAGGCCAAGAGCATCATTCGATCAGATAATGCTTCTACCAAGTTTTGGCGTTTTATGATGCTTTCTTTTGCATCCTTGACTATTTTAGCATACTCTTGTATAGTGATTTTGTTTTCGCATGGAGCCAGACATTTGCCTATTTGATGAAATAGGCAAGCTTTTTTACCTTTAATGCAACTCTTTTTTTGCACAAGAGGATAGATTTCATAAAGCGCATCTAGCAGCACTTTTGCTCCGGATGGGAATGGGCCGTAATAAGTGATATTTTTGCCCTTTATAATTTTTCTGGTTATTTCAAATCTAGGAAATTTTTCTGATTCGTCTATACAGATATATGGATATGTTTTATCATCTCTGAGCAAGATATTGTATTTTGGCTTCAGTTGTTTAATTAGTGAGTTTTCCAATATAAGAGCATCTTCTTCGCTCTCAACAATTATATATTCTAGTGAAACTACCTCGCTAAGCATTTTGATCAAACGGTGTGAGAGAGCAGGGTTTGGCATAAGTTCTGGTGTAAAACGCCAATAACTTTTAACTCGATTTTTGAGATTTTTAGCTTTGCCTACGTACAAAAGTTTACCATTGCTGTCAAAATATTGATATATTCCGGCATTGTGCGGAAGAGTACGGATCACTGATTGCATTTTATATCTTTTACTATACTAGAAAAAAGAGTCTTTAATTCTTCATCATGATAGTCAAATCTAAAATTGCCTTGTGCTTTTTCGCCATAATGGGGCACGGTGTCCAAATCATCGGTTACCTTAGGTGCATAATGTTTAGAAATAAAAAACTCAACCTTTTTAATTTCCGGAAAAAGACACTCTTTATCATGTTCTGATAACCCTATTAATATGCTTTTTAATAAATCTCTATTATAATCAAGTTCCATTTTGTATCCTGGGTGCGAGAGAGCAACCAAGAGAATGTCATTTTTGATAGTTACAAAGGCTATGGCTTTTTGAAAACGAGGTGGAAGCAGTGCTAAAAATTTGCCATAGCATTGATATCGAACAAGGGGGACAAATTGAGATTGTCGCGTCAACTCGGAAAATATATTTTTAGCTGTTTTCATATGATAATTATAGCATCTATTTGCTGTGTATCATTATCAGGATGTGGGTATAAAACACCACCCAAATATGTACCTGATGTTAATTATGCCATGCAAAACGAAGGGAAATAGATGTCAAAATATGATGTTATTATTATTGGTGCCGGCATAGCAGGGCTGTATGCCGCTATGAATCTTCCAAAAAGCAAAAAAGTGCTTGTTTTGTGCAAAGATATTCCATGGGAGTGTAATACATTTTATGCTCAAGGCGGTATTGTGACAGCATTGGACGAGGCTGATATAGCCGTTCATGTGCACGATACTATAGAAGCCGGAGCTCACCATAATCTCAAAAAGATCGTTCAAATACTTTCAGAAACATCACTCAAAACTACTGCCGATATCATATCTAAGGGTATGAAGTTTGACACTGATGCCAAAGGCAATCTGTTATATACCAAAGAAGCAGCCCATTCTGTGGCTAGGATTGTTCATGCAGGGGGCGATGCTACAGGAAGATATCTTCATCATTTTATGATGACACAAAATCAACATCTTTTGGAGCAAAATTCACTTGTTTATGATCTGCTTATACAAGACGGCAGATGTTATGGGGTCAAAGCCACGATAAATTATCAACCTACCACCATTTATGCTGATACTGTTATTATTGCAAGCGGCGGTGTAGGCTCTCTTTATGAGTATAATACCAACTCCAGAACAGTCAGTGCAGATATTCATGGTATTTGTGTAGAAAAAGGGATAGCGCTTAAAGATATGGAGTTTATGCAGTTTCACCCTACTGTTTTTATAAAAACACCGTATGCGAGAAAACTTCTTCTCACCGAAGCATTGCGCGGAGAAGGAGCTTATGTGGTCAATGAGGCAGGAGAGCGATTTTTGTTCGAATATGATGAAAGAGGGGAGCTTGCCAGCAGGGATATCGTTTCTCGTGGCATATTTGACTATAAACGCCGCACTAAGCAAGAAGTTTATTTGGATTTTTCTATGTTCAAACCAAAATGGTTTCATGAGAGATTTCCAAATATTACTCGTACCTTCGCTTCGGTTGGTTATGATTTTCCAAAAAATCGTGTACCGATATCTCCTGCATTTCACTATGCCAATGGAGGAATAGCATGCAATAGCCATGGTGTAGTTCCGGGGATAACGGGACTTTATGTTGTAGGCGAAGCTGCGCGTACCGGAGTGCATGGAGCAAATAGATTGGCATCAAACTCTTTATTGGAAGGAATGGTGTTTGCCAAAAGAGCAGTAGATCATATACTCTCGCATGAAACTCATATTGCTACAATGCCAAAATTTGATAAAGATTACGGCAATATCTTGCATAAAGAAAATGATAAAGAATACAAACATAAACTTCGTCAGATCATGTGGGATGAGGTAGGTATTATGCGTACTACTAAAGGTTTACATCATGCCAGAAACTGTGTTTATGATCTTAAAAACAGAGAGATAGGTCGATTGCTGCAACTTAGGCTCAATACCGCCTCGGCTATTGTTGATGCCGCACTTTCACGAAAAGAATCACTAGGCACACATTACATAGAGCAAGAAGAACAAGATATTTAGTTTTGTGAAGATTAAAAATTTGCGTCACACAATTTTTATTAACCATCTCTTTTGCCGGCATAAAGAGAGAAATTCAGAATTAATCTACTAAAGGTATAATTACATTATTAAAACAAACAGGAAGTATGATGAAAAATGTACCTTTGGTAATATTAGATTTTGGCTCACAATATACGCAGCTAATCGCTAGAAAATTACGTGAAAGCGGAGTTTATTGTGAAGTTGTCCCTTATAGAGAAAAAATAGAGGATATTAAAGCCAAAAATCCACAAGGTATCATTCTCTCAGGAGGCCCGGCTTCTGTATATTCCGAGGATGCTTATAAGCCAGATGACGGTATTTGGGATCTTGGGTTGCCAATACTGGGTATTTGCTATGGTATGCAGCTAATGACCCAGCATTTTGGCGGAGAAGTAGTGCCGGCAGATCATCATGAGTACGGCAAAGCAAAATTGAATATTATCGCATCATCGCCTATTTTTAATGGGGTTGACAATGATTCTGTCGTTTGGATGAGCCATGGTGACAGAGCTACTGCCATACCGGCAGGATTTGAAGCTATCGGAGTGAGTGAAAATTCTCCGTATGCTGCTATAGCAAATGAAGACAAAAAACTTTATGCTTTCCAATTTCATCCAGAAGTTCATCACTCAGCAGATGGTGTCATTATGCTCAAAAACTTTGCCAAATATATTTGCGGATGCGAGAGTACATGGAATATGGGAAGTTTTGCAAAAGAAAAAATTACTCAGATAAAAGCTCAAGTAGGGTCAAGAAAAGTGTTATGCGGAGTGAGCGGCGGAGTAGATAGCTCTGTAGTAGCTGCACTTTTGCATGAGGCATTACCATCAGATCAGCTTGTTTGTGTATTTGTGGACCAAGGTTTACTTCGCAAGGATGAAGCTTCACAAGTGCAGGATATGTTCCGTATGCTTGGCATAAACCTTATCACCATCAATGCCCAAAAATTATTTTTAGATAAATTAGCCGGCGTCACCGATCCAGAGAAAAAACGCAAAATTATTGGTGAAACTTTTATAGAGGTATTTGATGAAGAGGCTAAAAAACATACAGATGTATCTTTTTTGGCCCAAGGCACATTATATACCGATGTCATAGAATCAGTTTCTGTAAAAGGACCATCTAAGACCATAAAATCACATCATAATGTCGGCGGGCTGCCTGATTGGATGACATTCGAGCTTGTTGAGCCTCTTAGAGAGATATTTAAAGACGAGGTACGTAAACTTGGCCTTGAGCTTGGGCTGCCTCGTGATATGATAGGCCGTCATCCATTTCCTGGCCCAGGACTTGCTATTCGAGTCATGGGAGAAGTTAATGAAAATGCTCTTAGATTGATAAGAGAATCAGATGCTATTATGCAGCAAGAGCTAAAAGCATCTGGATATTATGATAAAGTATGGCAAGCATTTACTGTACTTTTAAATGTAAGTTCGGTCGGCGTCATGGGCGATAATCGTACTTATGACAATACCGTGTGTGTACGAATGGTAGAGTCAGTTGACGGCATGACGGCAACCTTTGCCCATGTACCTCACGACGTACTTGAAAGTATCAGCCGCCGTATCATAAATGAAATAGACGGTATCAATAGAGTAGTTTATGATATAAGTTCAAAGCCGCCTGCAACGATCGAGTGGGAATAGTCTTATCTATTTCTTCACTTCATCTAAGCCTTACTCAATCGGTCACATACTAGGTGTATGCTCCCTCTTCGTAAGAGCTTAGCTAAAGCAAATAAATAGCAAGACTAAAAAAGCTCTTTTTGTAATCTATTTCCCAACTTCGCAGTAATCACATTTATAGTAAGTCAAGTCAAACTTGAAATGTCATCTTGAACTTGTTTCAGGATCTATTCTTATTTGATCGTTAATTTTTGCAGCAACATTAGATCTAATCCAAACTGAACTTAAAAGCAAAATTCTAAAAGATAAATAAATAAAAATATATTTTTCATTTAATATTATCTATAAAAATAAAAAATTATAAATTTTTTTAAAAAAATGCACAAAACCTCAGAATTTGCACTATAATATAAATTGAGAAGCATATGCTTTTACATTACATTGGTCAAAGGAGATGTTATGAATATGATGAATATTACGAAACTAGTTGCAATTAGTATTATTGCCAGTCTATTAATGTTTACCGGTTGTTCTCGAACAGGAGCATTTCTTGGTGGCGCAGCCGTTGGTGCACTTATAGTTGCTGCATACGATCATCCTAGATATCGTGACAGACCTTATTATCATTGGCACGGGAAATACTATTACGGAGGAACACATATGAGAAATGGATGTTATCGTTATAAAGGCGATACATTGTGCGGCGGACGCTATTATAATTATTGAAGATCAAATTTAACCATGGGTTTTTTGCCCATGGCGTCTTTTTAAAATGAATAAAGCATAAAAAACTTTCTTGCCTCTTTTTTACAATCCATTGCATTGTTATTTGTGTCGAATAAGATATATTTTGGAGTATTTTATCTTTAGAATAAAACCAACACTAATTTCTACAATATAAAATAATGTGCTAATATAAGGAGATATCAATAGGCATATTTGCCTATTGATATAGTTAATATCAGTATGGATAATATGGATAGTAGCGCCCGCCATAGAGTCTGCGATCTTGGTAATAATAGTACCCGTTACGGTAGGTTCCTCCGTAATAGTATCGATTATTGTAATAATAATAAGGTCTGTCTCGATATCGTGGATAATTATACGAACCTATAATTATGGCCGCAGCTGCGCCTACAGCCGCACCTGTTGCAAATGCGCGTTCACTGCGTGTACACCCTGTAAAAAATAGCATACTAGCAACAATACTTATTGCACCCAAATGTTTGACTTGTATACTGCTCATAATATCTCCTTTGATAATATTCCAAATGCTATAGTATAAATGTGGAGATTTTGTGTATTTTTCAAAGCAATAACCTTTAGTGATAACAACTCAATTTTATTATAAATTTCAACTAAACTTCTTGCAAATTTGTCTAAAATGTATTATAATTTCAAAAAATTATTGAAAAAAGGATAGTTTATTATGGCAAAGAGACAATATCAAACAGAAATAGGTCAATTGCTTCATTTGATGACGCATTCATTGTATTCAAATAAAGAGATTTTTGTGAGAGAATTGGTGTCGAACTCCAGCGATGCTATAGATAAATTTAATTACTTCCACCTTACTGATGATAAGTTCAAAAGCGAAGAGTGGAATGGCATGATATCCATTACGATAGACAAGGAAGACAATTCCATTACGATAAGTGATAACGGTATAGGCATGAATGAAGATGATTTGGTATCAAACATTGGAACCATAGCTAAATCAGGCACAAAATCTTTTATTGAAAATTTAACCGGAGATGCCAAAAAAGATAGTAATCTTATTGGACAATTTGGTGTTGGATTCTATTCTGTATTCATGGTCGCTAAAAATGTGGATGTTATCACTAAAAAAGCCGGAGAAGAGCAAGCATATAAATTCAGCAGTGATGGAACCGGCGAATTTGAGATCAGCCCCGTGACTAAAGAATCTCATGGCACAGTGGTTTATATCAAACTGAAAGATGATGAAAAAGAGTTCACGAGTCCATGGAGAATTAAAGAGATAGTTAAAAAATATTCAAATCATATAGCATATCCTATTACTTTAAACTACAAAGAAGAAGAGGCGCTTGGCGAAGGGGAAGCAAAAGAGACCAAGATAATAGATAAAAGTGAACAGATAAATGCCGCAAAAGCACTTTGGACTATGGGTAAAAGTGAACTTAAAAAAGAGGATTATGCAGAGTTCTACAAAAGCATATCTCACGGCGACAATGAACCGTTAACTTATTTGCACAATAAAGCCGAAGGTGCTAATGAATATACTACACTATTTTATATTCCGAGCAAAGCACCAATGGATATGTATAGAGCCGATTGGGAGCCTGGTGTTAAATTGTATGTAAAAAGAGTCTTTATAACCGATAGCGATAAAGAGCTTTTGCCTTCGTATCTTAGATTTGTAAGAGGTGTTATAGATTCGTCAGATCTGCCTTTGAACGTAAGTCGTGAGATATTGCAGGAAAACAGGATACTAGCCAATATCAAACAAGCTTCTACCAAAAAAATACTACAAGCTATATCCAAACTCGAAGGTGAAGATATGGATATATTCACTGCAGAATATAACCGAACTATAAAAGAAGGCATTTATAGTGATCATATGAATAAAGAATTACTGCTTGATATAGTACGATATAAAAGTTCCAGCGAAGTTGGACTTGTAAGTTTGGAGAGTTATATAAGTAGAGGCAATAGCGAGACAAAAGAGATATATTATATCATAGCAGAAAATGAAAAAATAGCTAAAGCTTCTCCGCTGCTTGAAGCATATAAAAAAGCAGGTATCGAAGTGCTTATTATGGATGATAAAGAAGTAGATGAGATAGTAACTCCTGCAATAGGAACCTATAAAGAATGGACACTCAAAGATATATCTACTGTTGAGGCGCCATCAAGTAAAAGCGCAGAGGAGCAAGAAACGATCAATGAGAGCATGAAGCCTCTTGTCCTAAAGATCAAAGAAGTTTTAGGAGATGCAGTAAAAGAGGTCAAGGTATCTGCTAGACTCATAGATAGCCCGGCATGCGTACTCAAAGACAGTTCAGACCCAATGGCAAGCATGGCTCATCTATTTCGGCAAATGGGTCAAGAAATGCCTGCAATTCCATTGATCCTTGAAATCAATCCTGATCATGAGATGATTAAAAAATTATCATCATTGGAAGATAAAGCTGTGTTTGATGATATGGCGTGGGTGCTGTTTGATAGTGCACGCATAGCAGAAGGGCTCGAGGTTGAAGAGAAGTCACAATTTGCCCAAAGAGTAGCCAGAATAGCAAGCAAAGCTTTGTAGTAATTTAATTTTTACCGCAGATTTCGTATAAAATCGTTGCAGTCTAGCTTATAAATTTTTATTCTTTATACCTTTCTTTTTACAAAGAAAGGCACCCAAAGAAAATCGTCATTTTCGCGAATCGCTCACACTTGTGTATGCACTACTGCCACAAGTGCGGCTTTCAAGGAGCGCTCAAATGACATTATTTGTTATTTGACGATTTTTGTGCTACTTTTTCTCTTGCGCTTTTACTCTCTGTGAGAAAAAGTAGCAAAGAAAAAACATCCCTACTGATAATAATTTTAGATGTAACCTTTTTGTTACTGTTTGCAAATAAAATCCTCTCATGCAATACAGATCAATATTTATATCAGATATTCATTTAGGTACTAGGTTTTCTAAGGCAGAGGAGTTTTTAAACTTCCTTAAACACACAGAATCTGAAAATCTCATCTTTGTGGGTGACATCATAGACGGATGGGCGATAAAAAGGAAATTCAGATGGCTGCAATCACATTCTGATATCATCCAAAAAGTTCTCAAAAAAGCCAGGAAAGGCACAAAGGTATTTTTGATTACCGGCAATCACGATGAGTTTTTGCGTCCTTTTGCACCGCTTTTGATGGGAGACAATCTTGAGATCGTAAATGAGTTAAGCTATACGGCAATAGACGGCAAACAATACCTGATCACTCATGGAGATTTTTTTGACAGTATTACGATGACTCACCGATGGCTTGCGATCGTTGGAGATATAGGCTATGATTTTGTATTATTTATAAATCATATACTCAATAATTTTCGCAAAAAATGCGGCATTAAAAGATATTGGTCGTTTTCAAAATATATAAAAGATAATGTCAAAAGCTCAATAAGTTTTATTAATCATTTTGAAGAGATATTGGCAACCCATGCAAAACACAAAAAATATGATGGTGTCGTATGCGGGCATATTCATAAACCAGAATCCAAGATGATAGAAGATATAATGTACTATAATTGCGGTGATTGGGTCGAAAATTGCAGTGCTGTTGTGGAGCATCATGACGGCAGATTTGAGATAATTCGTTGGGAGAATATATGAGTGAAATTTCACTTGCGCTTTCCGGAGGAGCAGCTAGAGGCGCATATCATTTAGGCGCATTGCAATATATTGATGATAATGATATAAAGATAAAAGCTATTTGCGGAACATCGATAGGGTCCATAATAGGCACAAGCTATGCTGCTGGAGTAAGTCCTCGCAAGCAATTGGAGATTTTTAAGTCAAAAGAATTTAGAGAGATATTTTCTTTTAATTTTTTTCATAATTCTATATTTAGTATCAATTCCAAAGCCGCTATTTTGGAACAATTGATGCCGATAAATAATCTAGAAGAGCTAAGTATCCCTGTGTGTTTTAGCGCAGTTGATCTAAATACCGGGGAAGAGTTGTTTTTTTCTCAAGGAAAGCTGCCCGAGATCTGTTTGGCTTCTTCGGCACTTATTCCAATGTTTGAGCCGGTGAAGTACAATGGGTTGATATTGGGTGATGGCGGTCTTATAAATCATATGCCTATTAAGCCTCTTTTAGAGCATCCTTATCCAATAGTCGGGATTAATCTTCATCCCTTAACAGTATCGCATAAACAAAACAATATTTATAATTTTATAAAAAGAGCGATATATTTAAAAACATATTCTAATTCCGGGGACAGTCAAAGCAAATGTGATATTTTTATTACTAATGACAAGCTGCGTAATTATTCTCTATTTTCATTAAAGCATTTAGATGAGATGTTTACGATGGGATACCGTGATGCAGAAAGTTTACTTGATATTTACGATACAATGCCAAATTAAATATTTTCAGTTTGCAAGGAGCATTGTTTGATAAAAATTTTTATTTATGCTGTCGTAATCTTTGCGGGTATTCAGTTTATCACTATTGACACCAAAGAGCATATCACATCCGATCCAAAGGATGAAATTGTAGTTAGCAATGAAATAAAAACTATATTAAAAAGATCATGCTATGATTGTCATTCAAATAATTCTACAATTCCTTGGTATGGAAATATAGCACCGTCTTCTTGGCTGGTAAGATTACATATAAATGACGGCAGAAAAATATTGAATTTTTCAGAATTTAAAAAATATGATGCCGAAAAACAAAAAGATATTTTTGATAGAATAGAGGATTCAGTAGTTATTAGAATGCCTCTTGCTAGTTATGTTTGGCTGCACAAGGGCGCTAGCTTGAGCCAAGAAGATAAAGCTAAGCTAAAAGCTTGGAGCAAAGAAGAGTTTAATAAAATATAATAATTTGATATTCTAACAAAATACTATATCTATATTATTACCATAATCTTTAGGTAATTATTTTTTAGCAGTTTTGTGCATAAATGTGTTACAATTTTTGCACAGTTTCATTTAAAAGGATTTTGTTTGGCTAGTAAAATATCACCACAAAAAAAGGCAACCATTGTCTCGAGCAGTATAGCTTTTTTATTGGTGAGTATAAAGTTAGCAGCCGGTTTGCTTGGCGGGTCAGTTGCAGTATTGGCTTCCGCAATTGATTCATTGCTTGACTTTCTTGTATCTATATTTAATTTTTTTGCCATAAAAAAAGCAGAAGAAAACCCAACTAGCAGTTTTCAATACGGCAAAGGCAAGATCCAAGGTATTGCTGCAGTAATAGAAGGTACTATCATATCTCTATCTGGTTTGTTCATTATCTACAAAGCGATAGAAAAGATATATATAGGCAGCACAACCGAGTTGCTAGGCCCATCTATTGCCATTATGATCTTTTCTATCGTGATAACATTTTTTTTGGTGCGTTATTTGTTGCATGTTGCCAAACAGACAGACAATTTGGTTATAAAATCCGATGCGCTTCATTACCAAAGTGACCTTTGGAGCAATAGTGTTACTCTTTTGGCGTTAGTGTTGGTTTGGGCGACAGGACAAAATATAATAGATGCCATTTTGGGTTTATGTATAGGTATATATATTATATATTCTGCCAGTGAGATTATCGTAGACGGCACAAAGATATTGCTTGATCATGCCTTGCCTGATGACCAGGTAGCCGCAATAGAGGATATTCTCGATCATCATCCTGAAATTAATAGCTATCATTGGCTTAAAACTCGTACCGATGGAACTGTAAATTTTGTAGAGTTTCATATGGTTTTGCGTCCAAATATGCTGCTTTTGGAGGCTCATCGCATAGCAGAACAGGTTGAGGAGCGGATGATGGCAATTGATCCTCTCAAAAAATGGGTTATCACGCCGCATTTTGATCCTTATGATGATGAAGAGATCAATGATGCTTTATTTTCAAACGGCTCATTAAATGGTTTAAACAAGGAAAACTGACGCATGATATATCTTTTATCTTCCTCTTTCTATGACGGCGTAGAGAATTTGCCCATGATAGAGTTTGTGGCAACGGTGGATAATGTAGATCTTTTATCTTATGATATATTGCTATTTACTTCTCAAAATGCCGTGTCTATACTAAATGAGATAAATCCGACGTGGTTAGATTTGCCATGTATTGCTATAGGAAGCCAAACTGCCAAAAAGATAAAGCAGCTTGGCGGTTTGGTTGCAGGGGTTAGCGAATCATATTATGCTTCAAGTCTGTCACAAATGATCAAAGAAAAATTTGCAAACAAAAAAATATTATATATACGCCCAAAAGAGATAGCTTCAGATGCTTTGTTGTCTTTAAAGGATCATGGTATAGACATCGATAATATAATAATATACGAAACCAAGTGTAAAAATTATACTATTAGCCATAAACCCAAAAAGGGTGCCGTTATCATAGTCACATCCCCGTCTACTATAAAATGTTTTGTAGAAAATTTTGGTTCATTTGAGGGATATAAAGTTGTTGCCATAGGCGATACTACAGCAGCAGCTCTTCCTGTGGATACTAATTTTGTTATAGCATCCAAGCCGTTGATATCAGAATGTATTAAACATGCAAAAGAGATTTAGAATTCATAAAATAAACCCATCTCTAACCCCAAATAGGGTATAATTGTTTACTTCGCCTGAGTAGTTCGACCACTGTAATATTGAGGTCCAACATATTTCTTTTGCAGGACTAGTAGTAAATCGGTGTGCGGGCGGTGTCGTTTGAGTTAGTGAACCTAGCGAGAGACTGTCCCCTAAAGATTTTCTCTCTCCCGCACCGTTGGCTTTTTAGGGCCGACTTTTGGCAGAACGGCTAGTCGGGTGGAGTGTACTTTGAATCTATGGTGTCTAAGGTCATTATATATTTGAAGTAAGAAATTAAAAGAAGGAATTTATTTATGGACATTCTTATTGTCGGCAGCGGAGGCAGAGAGTACTCTATGGGGCTCGCATTGCGCAAAGACCCAAAGGTCGGGAAATTATATTTTGCTCCTGGAAATGGAGCTACTGATAATTTAGGAACCAATATTCCACTTGGCGATTTTAATATATTGGCCGATTTTGTTCAAGCCAACAATATTGAACTTACTATTGTAGGTCCAGAAGCCCCTCTCGTAGCAGGGATCGTTGATATCTTTAAAGCCAAAGGGTTAAACATATTTGGCCCGAGTGCTGAGGCTGCACAATTGGAAGGCTCAAAGATCTTTATGAAAAATTTTTTGGCTCGCCACAATATCCCGACAGCTAAATACATAGAGACTGATTCGTTGGGGAATGCATATAAATTTATAGAGACCCTAACTCCTCCGGTTGTCGTAAAAGCAGACGGTTTATGCGGCGGAAAGGGCGTTATCATAGCCCAAAGCCACGATGAGGCAAAAAGAGCAGCCGGAGAAATGCTGTCAGGCAATGCTTTTGGCGAAGCTGGGAAATCAATAGTTATCGAAGAATTTCTTGATGGATATGAACTTTCCGTATTTGCTATCTGCGATGGCAAAGATTTTGTCATATTGCCTGCGGCTCAGGATCATAAACGACTTCTTGATAACGACGAAGGCCCAAATACCGGCGGCATGGGTGCTTATGTGCCGACACCGCTTGTAAATGACGAGATTTATCGTAAATTAGAAGAGAGAGTTGTAAAGCCAACACTTGCCGGAATGCAAGAAGAAGGTATGCCGTTTACCGGAGTGCTTTTTATGGGAGTAATGGTGGTGCAAGGAGAGCCTATAATTTTGGAATACAATGTCCGTTTCGGAGATCCGGAGTGCGAAGAGATCATGCCGCTGCTCAAATCTCCAAGCGAGCTCTTTTATAAAGCAGCCACCGGTAATTTAGCAGAAGCAAATATCGAGTTTTATGACAAATATGCTGTAGGCGTTGTTATGGCAAGTAAAAATTACCCTTATAGCGAGTCTGTTCCGGCTGAAATCATTATAGACAATATAGTGCATGATGATATAGCATCAAATGCACATATATCTTTTGCCGGAGTTACCAGGGGAGATGACGGGAAACTGTATGCTACCGGCGGAAGAGTACTTGTATGTGTAGGGGTAGGTGATAGTATCGCTGAAGCACAACGAAGGGCATATATGCTGTGCGGACAGGTCCATTTTGCCGGCAAACAATGCAGAAGCGATATAGCATATCAGGCATTAAGCTGAAGAGCTAGATATGAATATCGCTCCAATCAAAAAAAGAATCGCGTCATTCATTATTGATGATTTTATTTTGTCTATCTTGATCTTTATTATATTTTATAGTCAACTATCGACTTTAACCGATACAGAAGAGCTTAGCCAATTTATGAACAATAATTTTTTTATTATAGCATCAATTAAGCTGCTTTATCATTGGGTGCTTATATGGCAAAATGGAATGACTGTTGGCAATTTTGTATTAAAGATTCGCGTTGTTGACGAAGATTACGGTATGTTATTGCCGTGGCATAAAGCACTGCTTAGATCGTTTCTTAGATTATTTAGCGAAGCAGCTTTTTATTTAGGTTTTTTGGTTGCATTCTTATCCCCAAAAGCACAAACTATGCATGATAAATTTTCAAAAGCAGTGGTAGTGGATGCTTAAAAAAGTATCTGTTGCAGCTTCTATAGCATTGATGGTGCAAGCAGGATACGCAGATGAATTATCCAATAATATAGAGCTTGTTGCAAAAGATATTAATGCTACCAAGACAACTGCAGCCGCAAACGATGATGTATTGGTATTTTATCAAAACAGTATACTTAGATCTGATAATGCATGGTTTGACAAAAATACGAATATTTTAACTCTTGACGGCAATATAGAAGCTATCGGATATGAGCAGACAAAAGAAAAAAGTTGTCATATGACGATCAATATCGCAAGCAAGGCGACCGAGTTTGATGATCTATTTTTAATAAACGAAAACAATATTTGGCTTTATACCAACAATGCATCAAAAAAAGAGGATACCTATACATTGGGCAATACGATCCTCTCAAGCTGTTCATTGGAAAAGCCTCTTTGGAAAATTGTTTTTGATCGCTCTATTTATGATGATAAAGATGACTATATGGAGCTCTATGGCGCCAAGCTGTATATGCTCGATACTCCTGTTTTTTATCTGCCGTATTTGGGTTTTACTACCAACAAAGAAAGACGCAGCGGATTGCTTTTCCCAAGGTTTGGAACTAGCGGGGATGATGGTTTTGTATATGAACAGCCGATCTTTTTGACTTTTGCGCCCAATTGGGATATAGAACTTAATCCTCAAATTCGTACAAAAAGAAGTATCGGAGCATATGCAACACTTAGATTTGCAGACAGCGCCGATTCGAACGGTGAGTTTAGAATAGGTAATTTTAGGGATTTTGATGATTATAGAGATTCTAATGACTTAAAATATCAAGATCACTACGGAATGGAGCTTTTGTATAACTCATCCAAACTTTTTGATACTCTTCCGTTTGGCTTTAAGGATGGATTATTTATAAACGGTATTTATCTAAATGATATAGATTATATTAATTTGCAAAAATCTAAATTTACTCATTTTGGTGTTGCATCATTTCAAGAAAGCAGATTGAATTATTTTTTGCATAATGAAGAATATTATGCAGGGATCAATGCTAAATATTTTATTGATACTTTAAAAACTTCAAATTCAGATACTCTGCAAATACTCCCAGTCATGCAATTTCATAAATACTATAACTCTATAGGTTTGTTGCCAATATATTATAATGCAGATATTTTATTGAATAATTATTATCGCTCCAGCGGGTCAACCCTCCAGCAAGGTGAATTGCGTTTGCCGTTAGAATGGAACATGCCTGTTTGGAACGATTATTTAAGATTTAGTTTATCAGAAGAACTTTATGCATCAAGATTGTTGTTTGACAATATTGTGTCAGGAGAAGATAATTTTACATTTGCAACAAACGTTCATAAAGTGGCATTATATAGTGATCTAACCAAATCATATAATCATTTTATTCATGTAATGCAACCGTCATTGTCTTATTCTAAACTTGGCAGCACATATGAATCACCTATTGCATTTGATTTATTAGGCATAGAGCAGAAAAAACTTTTTGCTATGGAATTGCCGCAGGAACAATATCAATTTGAATTTAGCCAATATTTTTATGATAATGAAATGAATCTTAATTTTTCACAACGACTATCGCAACCGTACTATCCCCAAAAGACATATAGTTGGGGTGATTTGTATCATGAAATAGAGTGGAATTATAAAGATATGCAGCTTTCAAATATTTTTTTATTTTCTCACGAATTTGAAAAATTTCGTTCGATATTTACTGCGCTATCTTGGATAAAGGATGATGTTTCTATAGCCATGTCTCATGCATATAAAAACGATATTCAAGATGAGATAAATGAAATAGCAGCAGCAAATAATTTAAACCTGGATATAGGATATCAAATTAATCCAAATGTGAAAGTATATGGCGGTGTAAGCTATGAACTTGATAACAAATACAGTAAATATTGGCATCTAGGAACGAGTTATTCCCAAGAGTGTTTTGCAATATCTGCAACAATATCAAAAAATGCTACTCCTATGCTGACTCAAGTCGGCCCATCATATAATGACAGTCTATCGGGGTATATCCAACTCAAGTTTATACCATTTGCAACACTCGGTACTTCAAAGTAAAAATATGTCAATTTCATATGATGAGATACGCCAAGCGCTAGATGTCTTAGGACTTCCTTCGCTCATAACCAAAGAAGATATTAAAAAGAGGTATCGTTTTGTTGCAAAAAGTGTACATCCGGACAAAGAAGGCGGAAGTAACGAAGCCATGGAGAAGGCAAATTGGGCTTATTCAATTCTCATGGAATATATAGAAAATTTTCGTTTTACGTTTGATGACGAAGAGATCAAAAAACAATTTCCTCACAGCAGCCATACCCAAAGATTTAAGATGTAAATCTTTTTATCATTGCTATTTGGATATAATTAAAGATTCTTTTTTAAAGGCTACTCTTATATGAGCGAAACAACTATATCTATTACAAATAATCAAATTACTGAAAGCTTTACATTCGGCAAAGTAGCAAAACAAGCCAATGGAAGCGTATGGTACAAACAAGGCAATGCTGTTCTTATTGCCGCTGTCGCAATAGACAAAGAACCGGTAAAAGAAGATTTTTTACCCTTAACCGTGCAATATATAGAAAAATCATATGCAGCAGCAAAGATCCCTGGCGGATTTATCAAAAGAGAATCTAAGCCGAGTGATTTTGAGACACTGACTTCTCGTATCGTAGATCGTTCTTTGCGCCCTTTATTTCCAAAAGGATTCAATTATCCAATCACCATTACAGTATTGGTAGTTAGCAGCGATTCGTCTGTGGATATGCAGCTTGCGGCTATTCATGCTGCTAATTCTGCGTTGTTAACTTCAAATGTTCCGGTCTCAAAAAGCGTCTCAGCCGTGAGAGTAGGGATCATTGATGATGAGGTAGTGCATAACCCGTCATTAGACATGCAAGAGAGAAGTCAATTAGATCTATTGGTTGTCGGTTCTGGCGATGAAGTGATCATGATAGAGATGAGAACTATCCAAGCAGACAGCAAAAGCAATACATTGCCCGAAGAGAAATTAATTTCACTTGTAGAAAATGCCGTCATGGAGATAAACAATGCTTCAAATAAGTATTATCAAGAATTTATTAAACTCAAAAATTCGGTACTTGAGCTAGAGCTTTTCTCTAAAGATTCTGATAAAGAATTAGAAGAGTATATCTCTTCCAATTTTGCCTCTGATGTATATGATGCTATTTGCCATATGGCAAAAAGCGAGAGAAGCAATGCGCTTGATTCATTAAAAGATAAAATTATTTCTAGGCTGATATCCGAGAACATAGAGGTTGATGAAGCCGGTTTGTATCATGCACTTTCCAGTTATAAAGCTAAAGTATCAAGAGCAATGATACTGAATGAAAAAAAGAGAGCCGATGGGCGAAAATTAGATGAAGTGCGGCCAATTACCATTGAGACAAACTTACTTCCGTCGGTACATGGCTCATGTTTATTTACTAGAGGACAAACCCAGGCTCTTGTGACGGCTACACTCGGAGATAAAAAAGATGCTCAAATGTACGAGCTTATCACAGATAAAACATCAAGAAGTGAAAGCTTTATGGTGCATTATAATTTTCCAGGCTTTTCTGTCGGTGATTCAAAACCGATAGGCCCGACCAATAGACGAGAATTGGGCCATGGTAATTTGGCCAAAAGAGCTTTAGAATGCACAGTATCGCTTGAAGCAAATCAAAGTGTGCGAGTGGTATCTGAGATATTAGAGAGTAACGGATCGTCCTCTATGGCTACTGTGTGCGGCGGATCTTTGGCGCTTTGCGCAGCAGGTGTAAATACAGAATCATTGGTTGCAGGTATTGCTATGGGGCTTATGAGCGACGGTGAAAAATATGCGGTTTTAACCGACATCATGGGGCTGGAGGATTTTGAAGGAGATATGGATTTCAAAGTAGCAGGAACCAAGGGCGGGGTAAGCGCTATGCAGATGGATATAAAATTGCATGGTATATCTATCGATATTATTAAAGACACTCTTATGGAAGCCAAAAAAGGCAAAGAACATATCCTCGGCATTATGGAAGCCGCATTAGATTCTATGGAGCCATCTCTTGCATTGCCAAAAACAGAGTATTTTAATGTGCCGGTCACAAAAATTGTAGATATCATAGGCAAAGCAGGAGCCACGATCAGAGAGATCATAGAGAAATTCGAAGTTAGCATAGATCTTGATCGCGACAAAGGCGGGGTCAAGCTTAGCGGTCAAGACAAACAAAAACTTCAAGAAGCCAAAGCATATATACAAAATATAGCCGATGCCCCGGTTAGAGAACAGATGGTTTATGAGCTTGGGAAAGTTTATCAAGGCAAAGTTAAAAAAATTATGGATTTCGGTGTTTTTGTTGAAATGCCAGATGGCTATGATGCTTTGCTTCATATTTCAAAAGTAGACAAGAACAGAGTCAACAATCTATCCGAGCGTTATAGTGTTGATGATATTATCGATGTAATAGTTTTAGAACAAAGCGGCAAAAAAATCGAACTCGCTACCCCAGCATTTGTAGCATAAGTGTATCCGGCACCGGCGTGCTAGACGCTGATGCGACGTATACAATAATCTAATTTGAAAAATTCATTTATTTTTCTCAAAAAATAGATGATCCAAGCTAAATTTCCCTCCGCCAAAAGATGCTAGCGAAAATGCAAATATAAAATAATACAACGGGATCTCAAACCCGTGATTTGCAGAACTAAAACCGTTTGATATGTGTACGGTAAAAATAGCTACCACCATGACAACCATAAGCGGGATAGATATAAGTCTAGTAAAAAGTCCCAAAGTAAGCAATATGACACCCAATAACTCTGTCGTTGCAGCCATGTAGGCATTTATCATAGGAAACGGTATGCCTACGCTTTCAAAAAATGCAGCAGTACCTTTCATGTCAGACCATTTATGCGTAGCAGGCCCATAAAACCCATAAGCCAATATCGCTCTAGTAAATAGTAGCGATATAGATTGAAAACTGCTTAGAAAATTTTTTGCAAAATCATATATAGAGATCATCATGTATCCTTCGTATGTTTTTATTGCCTTTTGATGCAATAAATATATTTTAACAATTGTTATATTTAATTAATATAAAAATAAAAGTTTAATAATAAATTTAAAATATATAAATAATAATTATTTTTGTTCGATATAAAGTTTAGCCGATTTTTTAAAGTAACTTTGGATATAATTTCGCGTTAATTGAGATGATCAGTAGGGATACGCAAGCCGAACAGATCTCTATTGCAGTCAACAGGGACTTTAAACCTATTAATTTTTAAGGATATAAAATGAAAAAGTTTTTCTTACTTTTCGCAGCACTTGGTGCTTTTGCATTTGCTGCTGAAGATGGTACATCTATGATCCAAGCATACTCAGTAGTAGCTGCTGGTATCGGTCTTGGTCTTGCTGCTCTTGGTGGTGCAGTTGGTATGGGTAACACTGCTGCTGCAACAATCGCTGGTACTGCTAGAAACCCAGGTCTTGGCGGTAAATTGATGACAACTATGTTCATCGCTATCGCTATGATCGAAGCACAAGTTATTTATACACTTGTTATCGCTCTTATCGCTCTTTATGCTAACCCATTCCTTGGTTAATTAGTATAAATTTAAGTTCGAAAGGATATAATTCCTTTCGAAAATTACACTGCGCGGTCGTGGTGGAACGGTAGACACGCTATCTTGAGGGGGTAGTGCCCTACGGGTGTGCGGGTTCAAATCCCGCCGACCGCACCATTAATTCAATTTTTATTCACAAATACTCCTTAAAACTTCAAAATTAATATTTTTTTTTATTTTTTATTTTCATTTTATAATTATATATGTTATAATGCCCACATCTTATATTTTTAAAAGGATAGACAATGACAAAAGCAGAGTTCGTAGAGCTTGTACAAAAAAACGGTAATTTTGAGAGCAAAGCAGCAGCAGAAAGAGCTGTAAAAGCATTTACTGCTTCAGTAACTGAAGTTTTGACCAAAAAAGACGAGATAACACTTGTTGGTTTTGGTACTTTTTCAACTGCAAAAGTAGCAGCAAAAACTGGTACGGTTCCAGGAACTACAAAAACTTATAGCAAACCCGCTCATACTGCACCAAAATTTAAATTTGGAAAAACAGTTAAAGACGCTGTTTGCTAATTTTTTGACTTTGTCAGACAATAGCTCTCCAGTGCGATAACATTCGCCATTAATCGCTCATCACGAGCGATTAAGTTTCTTTTTTAAGCCAATTTTCTTCTTTTTTTATTATACTTTTTTCTATTATTTTTTTATGTTTGCAAGGATATATATGGATTTTCGTAACGCGATATGTTTTGGGGTAGCCGGTAATTTTGCCCATCATTTAGAACAAGCCGGAGAATTGGAAGATTTCAAAGATGTGATCACAGAAGAAGCTGATGCCCCAAAAGGAATATTCCCGTTTTATTTACCTCATAGTGATACTTTTTTGGGACGCTATCCTATCAGTTCTACTACTCTTACATTACCTGATAATGAGGATGCGCAAGTTGAGCCGGAGATAGTGCTCGCATGCGATGTCATATATGATGAAAATAAAAAAGTGGTATCTCTTGTGCCAAAAGCATTTGCTACTTTTAATGATTGTACTATTAGAAAAGAGGGCGCGCCAAAGATATCATACAAAAAAAGCTGGGGCGATGACAGTAAAGGAATTGCAGCTAAATTTATAAATATAGACAAATTTAGCAAGGGCGGTATTATGGATAATTATCATCTATGCTCTTTTGTAAAAAGAGACGGCGTGCTTCATGAATATGGAGTCGATGCACCGCTTCTTGGGTATGGGTATTTTTATGAGAAGTTGATATCCTGGTTGATCGATAAAATGAATAACCAAAAAGATTTCGGCCCTCTAGAGGATATGGCAATGCATCTAAAAAATTCCGGTTATCCTGCAACCGCACTTGTTTCCATCGGAGCTACGGCTTACGCTCCTTTTGGAGAGAGTCATTATTTACAAAGCGGTGATGAGATATTTGTCGTTGCATATGATGCAAGAGTAGATGACAGTTCTATAGAAGATAGTCCAACTAAAATAGTGCTGCACCAAATAGTGAAATAAAAGGCAACTAGAATATGCAACTCTACAGATTTATAGTCAGCGGAAAAGTCCAGGGTGTATTTTATCGTAAGAGTGTATCTCAAAATGCTATGAAAGCCGGATATAGAGGTACGGTAAAGAATCTTAATGACGGCACAGTGGAAGTGTATGCAGAGCTTTTAGATGATGAGATTAGCGGATTTTTAGAGCTTTTAAGGGAAGGCTCTCCCACGTCTGTAGTACATGATATATCTTATGTTACGGCTAGCAATGAAAGGCTTGAATATGATGGATTTATTGTTTTGTAAATATACTTAAGTTAGATCACTTGCCCGGCACTTGCCCGGCAAGAGTCTATTGTACACATTTTTTTAAATCGGTTATAAAATCAGCTATATCATCATGCAAAGCTTGCAAGTCTTCTTCATGTTCAACTTCGTCTGCCAGTATAGATGAGACTATATTGTAAGTTATAATATCTTTGTCTTTTGTCATATCAGCCAATTTCGAATATATAGAAATGGCACATTGCTCTCCTTTGATAGCGTCATTAAGGATTGCAACCACGTCAAAGTCTTTTGGCTCTTCATATGCGCAATTTGCATGAGTAAACCAAGCCTGAGGATGAGTAAGGGGCGTGCCGCCTAGTTGGATAATGCGATCTGCCACCATAGTGGCATGTCTTAGCTCATCTGCAGCATGTTGAGTAAGTTCTACTATTGCAGCATCTTTCATAATGCCTTTTACTATTTTAGATTCTATAAAGTATTGATAATACGCTAGCCATTCATCAGCATATGCTTTATTTAGCATAGTTATTATTTCGCTTATTTCCAAACCCTTGATTATAGAATTACCACGTTTAGCCATACTCGATCCTTTTGAAATAGTTATTTAAAGATATTTGTTATCTTTAAATGAGTATATCACTATCAAACTTAATCGATTATAAAGTATTTTTGAAGGTTATAGTATAAAAATTTAGTAGATATAAGGGCTTATCAATAAAGCCCCATTACCTCGAATTGCACATACCAAATAATAAGCGAAATTATGTAGCCAACCAATACTGTCCATGATAATTTCATGTGAGCGCCAAAAGTATATATACCTTTGAGTCTGCCCATGACGCCAACCCCTGCTGCACTTCCAAACGAGATCAGACTGCCTCCTATACCGGCTGTTAATGTTACAAGCAGCCATTGGTCTAACCCCATGCTTGGATTGGCTTTTAATATGGCGCTCATCACGGGTACATTGTCTACGATCGCTGAGATAAATCCTACTCCTATATTGCCTGCTGTTGGTCCTATGGCATCATAAAGTTTTGTGATATACTCTAAAAAACCAAGAAAATGCAAGGAACCGACTGCTGATAATATCCCAAAGAAAAACAACAACGTATCATTTTCGACATGTTTCATATTTACAAATACATCAAAAGTTTCTCCGTCTCTGCGTTTGATCCTATATGAATACAATTTCAAAATTGCAAGCCCGAACATCATGCCCCACATTGCAGGGAAGTGAAAAAATTGGTGACCCAATACGGCTATAGCGATCGTGGCAACTCCTAGGTATATTATTGTTTTTGCGCCCGGTTTTAGTATCTCGATTTTATTGGTTTGTTCAGAAAACGGCGGATGTCCGTCTGGCACTACACGCGATAGCAGCCATGCAGTAACAAAATAGCCGATTATAGATGCAGGGAAAAGAGCTAAGAAATCCAAAAACTCACCCTTTCCAGCAGTCCACGCCATAAGAGTGGTGATATCGCCAAATGGGCTCCAAGCTCCTCCGGCATTTGCTGCAACTACAATATTAACTGCACTTGGGACTAAGAATTCTTTGGTTGTCTTGTCAATAGTAAACAAAACCGTTGATAAGATAAGGGCTGTAGTAAGGTTGTCTGCAACCGGAGAAATAAAAAAAGCCAACAATCCGGTAAACCAAAAAAGCTGTTTATATGTATATCCTTTTGATATAAGCTTGTATTTGAGCACATCGAATACATTTCTCTCTATCATTGTCTCTATAAAAGTCATTGCAACAAATAAAAAGAAAAATATCTCTGCAATCTCTAAGATCAATACTTTCATCTCGTCATGAAGAGGCTCGACATCAAGGCCGTTTACGGCAAAATAAATACCAATGAGCATAAACATAAAAGTACCTATAAATAAGGCAGGTTTAGATTTGTTTATATTGTATTTTTCTTCTGCGGCAATAAAATAATAGCCTATGATAAAGATAACCAAAGAAGCTATTCCTATCAAAGACCAAGTCAAATGGAGTGTTTGTGGCATTTTTATTCCTTATGAATTGTTGTAATTTTATCTAGATTATTATTTGAACCAATCTTTTACTCTCTCGAAGCAGTTTTCAAAGATAGTTTTGTGAGGCTTGCTCTCAATGCCAAAGCTGTTTTGCAACTCTTCAAGCATTCTTTTTTGTTCATCACTTAAAGATGTAGGAAATACAATATGTACTTGGGCTATCAATCTGCCTTTGCGTCCGCTATGCACATCTGCAACACCTTCATTTTGAAATACAAATTGTTCTTTGTCGGCAGTTCCCTTTTTGAGTTCCAATTCAAGCTCGCCGCTAAGCGAAGGTATGGTCACTCTTTCGCCTAAAATAGCTTGCGTAAAAAATATAGGCACTTCTATGTATATATCATTGCCGTTTCGAATGAAATTTTCGTCATCTTTTACCATAAATGTCACATACAAGTCGCCTCTTTGGCCATTTTTGGCTATATTGCCGTGACCTTTTATTCTAAGTCTATTACCGTTGTCTATGCCTGCAGGCACTTTGATGGTGACTTTCTCTTTTTGTGTCTCGTATCCTTTGCCGCTGCATGATGCACACTTATCCTGTGCTATTTTTCCTTCACCGTGACATGTAGGGCAAGTTTGTGCAAACGTCATAAAACCTTGCTTCATCACTACTTGTCCATGGCCTTTACAAGTTTGACAAGTAGTCAGTTTGCCATCTTTGGCTCCGGTGCCATCACATGCTTCACATGCACTTTTGTATGAGATCTCTATCTCTTTTTCGCATCCAAAAACAGCTTCATGGAATTCAAGTGTGTATTTTACTTCAAAGTCTAGAGGATATTTTGAAGAGTTTTGACTTCTGCTGCTTCCGCCAAATCCGCCAAAACCTCCGCCAAACATAGAATTAAAGATATCCATAATATCATCCATATTAGCCGATCCGCCAAATCCGCCCATGCCTCTGCCCTCTAGCCCTGCTTTGCCATATCTGTCGTAAATAGAACGTTTGTCCTCATCGCTAAGCACTTGGTATGCTTCATTGACCAGTTTGAATTTCTCTTCTGCTTCTTTGTTGTCAGGATTTCTATCCGGATGATATTTCATAGCTAATTTTCGATAAGATTTTTTGAGTTCCGCACCGTCACAATTTTTGTTAACTTGCAAAATTTCATAATAGTCTATTTCTGTCATTGTTGTTTCCTAAAATATTATTTTCATTGAATATATGTAGTGATAATTTTGGGCGAATTCTACCATAAATTTGCTATAATGGCAACCAAAAAAGAGTTTTCGCATATGATAGTACACATTGTTTTATTTAGTTTCAAAGAAGATAATAAGATCACAAATATACAAAAAGCAAAAGAAATGCTAGCTGCACTTGAGCATTCAGTACCATCTTTAAAATCTATTGAGGTAGGTGAAAATTTTTGCAGTGAGGGCAGGGCTATGGATCTTAGTATCATTACCCGTTTTGATACCAAAGAAGATTTGCAAGAGTATGCCGTACACCCAGAGCACTTAAAAGTAGTAGAGTTTATAAAGCAAGCAGCGGAATATTCCAAAGTAGTGGATTATGAAACACTCTAAGATCGAAGCATTTGAAAATCTAGTAAGTGCCTTTGAATCTTTTCCTACCATAGGCAAAAAAACAGCTATCCGCCTAGCTTATCATAGTGTAATGGTGGATAACTTTGCGGCTATGAAACTAGCTCATGCCATAGAAGCAAGTGTGAGCTCTATAGGAAAATGCATCAAATGCCACAATATGAGCGAAGATGAGATCTGCGCTGTATGTTCTGACCCATATCGAGACACAACATTGTTATGTATAGTACAAAGTGCCAAAGATATTCTTGTTATCGAAGAGAGCGGACAGTTTAACGGTATTTATTATGTAGTTAGAGAACTTGGTGATCTAGACGAAAGCCATCTCTTTAGCGCAGTCGAAGGAGTAAGTGAAGTAGTATTTGCTTTTCCTCCTAGCATAGCAACTGACACCATGATACTATATATAGAAGATAAGCTCAAAGATTTTGATCTCATATTTACAAAAATAGCCCAAGGGGTACCGACCGGCGTGGAGCTGGAAAATATAGATCTGCTGTCACTTTCTCGCGCCTTGCAGTCAAGGGTCAAGGTTTAGTTTTTAGTTTTTAAGTAGCCAGAAATATCAGGCTTTATTTTCAAACGCCTTATCGTTCAGATATGCTTGCACAAAATTTTTAACCTCTTCATATATAAATGAATCTTGATACTCTTCTATCTTGCCGCCGCTTGCATTTTTGTGTCCGCCGCCATTCCCGACTTGTGCAGCCATAATGGAGAGATCAAGGGTATCATTGCCTCTAAGAGAAAAATTACCTCGGTAATTTACATCCATATAAAAATTATAATCAGGATTTTGTACCAAAAATGTATTGCCGATGATCGATGTATTGCCGATATTGTATCCCAATACACCCTTATATCCTTGATAAGTGATAGTAAATCTCTCTTTTTGGCTAGAGAGCAGATCGGTAATATATGAGGCTACCAGATTGTCTTTGGTGTTGTTTTTTTTAACGATAAAAAACTGTTTTTTCAATCTATGTGCTGCATCATCGAGTGCTATGTGAGCATCACTATTTCCAAGCATTGATCTGGCATGGTCTATGAGAGATAGTTTAAAAGCCGTATCTTCAGCCGGAAACATAGCACGGTTTATCTCTTTTGCGGATGAGATCATACTCATCATTACCTTTCCGTATTCAAATAGATCACTATTGCTATGCCACATATCGACAGCATTGATTGTCTCAACTATTTCTTTAAATTCATTTTTGGCATCAAAGTCATATTTCTTTTGAAGCCATTTATATGTTAGCCAAGTGCCGCAATGATTGATATCGAGATGGTACCATTCTGCGTGGTTAAGAGCTGTCTTTTCGCCAGTGATATGATGATCTAATAACTGCAAACCAGCTCCTAGAGCTCTAGCTTCTTTTTCTATCCAATTTGCTTCTTTTGGGGTTAGATTAAGATCTGTTATAAGGATAATGGCATTTGATTGGTTTTCGTCTTTAATGATATCTTTGATTATTTCTCTTAGCCTAGCTCCGACTTCAGGGCCGTAATTGGCATTGTAGCAAGAGACTTCATCGAAAGCTTGTGATGTGAGATATTGACATCCGTAACCATCTAGATCTATATGTGAGAGGTGATATAATTTAGGCTTCAAAAATGTCTCCTAGGCTTAATTCTTTTAAAAAGTGGTTGATCTTGCCTTGAAATTTTGCCAAAAACGGCGATATTGCACATAGCCCCATTGCTCCGTTTGGGCAAGTGTCGGCATATTGTACACAATCAAAAATAGCAGGCGCTTTGCCTTCGGCCGCTACGATCACTTTGTACAAAGATATTTCATTTACAGGTTTGGATAGCACAAATCCTCCTTTGGCACCTTTTTTTGAGACCAAAATATCTTCTTTTGCAAGGTTTTGCAAGATCTTGGCTAGAAAACTTTTTGGGATATTGAGTTCGTTGGCTAAATATTCTACTCCAATAGGAGATTTTGCAGTTCTGATAATATCTAACGAAAGTAGAGCATATTCACTGGCTCGCGTAAGTAGCATTTGCAATTTCCTTAATTTAATTAAGACTATTTTACTCTAATTAATTTCATATAAAGCTTAAATTACCAATATATAAGGTTATTATGCTACAATGCGAATTCAAATTAAATACCTATCAGGAGGTCAATTATGGCTTTGGATTCGGCGAAAAAACAGGCGATCATCGCTCAATACGCTAGAGGCGAAAAAGATACAGGTTCAACTGAAGTGCAAGTTGCTTTGCTTACAGAAAGAATTGCTTATCTTACTGAACACCTCAAAACTAACAAAAAAGACCACTCTTCAAGAGTAGGATTGCTTAAACTTGTTGGTCAAAGAAGACGCTTGATGCGTTATCTTAAAAAAGTTGACATCGCTAGATGGCACGCTATCAAAGAAGCTCTTGGCCTTAGAAACTAAGATCTCTTCTTTTGCCGCTTTGGCGGTAAATCCTCATTATATTTCTTCTATATTTTTTATCATTTTTTTTATTTCGCAGCTTTTTATTTTTTACAGAATTTTATGCTTAGAATAGCATAGTTTGCTCGTCATAGTGAGCTAAGCGTAGCTATCTATATTATTATACTTTTTCTATAAAAGTAGTAAAAAAAATACAGGCACTCTCCCTACCTTTCTTTTTACTAAAGAAAGGTAACCAAAGAAAAGCGTCATCCGAACAATATCGTTTACGGCATATTTCATGCTAGCCGCTTTGAAATATTGCCTACTTACAATGATGCCCGGATGACATTATTTATGATATGTGGATTCCGTATCAAGTACGGAATGACGCGAAGAAGAAAATCGTCATCCAGACCCTTCATCCTTCCACCTTCCACCTTCATCCTTTATACATCATTCCGGCAAAGGCGGCAATCCATAAAATAGATCTTCACGAAG
>Ga0302250_1000447_pt1 | contig 40492 bp, 23 predicted proteins | sample AAG_RA_Asp_MG_FD_193536 | JGI IMG/M metagenome (GOLD analysis project Ga0302250, IMG submission 193536) | Enriched activated sludge microbial communities from anaerobic digester in WTTP, New Holstein, Wisconsin, United States - AAG_RA_Asp | ecosystem: Engineered > Bioreactor > Anaerobic >...
TGACAGCGACGCGGAAGGAAACATCAACCCGAACAGCATCGCAATTGTCTCGCCACCAACGAAAGGGGGCAAGATCACCGTGCTGACCAATGGAGTAAATTACACTCCCAAGAAAAATTTCAGGGGTACGGACCTTTTCACTTATACCGTCAGCGATACCGGCACGCCGCCGCTGACGTCAAACACCGTGACCGTCAAGGTGAACGTAACCCGATGAAACCAGTGGGGGCGGGGGGGGCAATGCTGTTGCTCAAGCCCTCCCGTCCCGGAAGTCGCTGCCGTTAAACATCAGTCCGATGAAAATCAGGATTCAGCGGGACTTGAGTGGCTGCAGAAGAAGGGCACAACCGAGTAATGAGGGAACCAATGATGAGCACACAAACAGCGGGTGGTTCCGTTTCCAGGAACCATATGAACCAGAGTTTACCCCGTTCACACGCGGGATCCGGGAAGCCTCACCTGACACTGTGGCAACTACTGCTCTTGATCTTGGGATTGGTCATGATGCTTTACACGACTTCGGGGTGGTGCCAGGCCTCCATGACCTCCTCCCCGAACGAAGCCACGGATCTTACCGAGAAATGGGGAATTGAAATCCTTGGGGTCAGGCAGTCCGCTGCAGGACATATGCTCGACTTCCGCTACAAGGTCGTCGATGCGGAAAAGGCTTCCCCTTTGTTTGTCCGGCAAACCAAACCCTATCTCATCGACCAGGCGAGCGGCAAGGTGCTGGCGGTGCCTAACCTCGCCAAAGTCGGGCCCCTGCGCAGTTCCAATCAGCCACAGGCGGGACGCACCTACTGGATGTTCTTTGGCAATCCGGGAGTGGTTAAAGCGGGAGGCAAAGTCAGCGTGGTGATCGGTGATTTCAAGGTGGAAAACCTTACGGTGCAATAACGCCTTCCACCTGATAAGGTCTTTCGTCAGGCGGAAGGCGTGCGGCTTTTCTTCGCGCCATCAACCCAGCAACAGCAGAAGCCCCTGGCGGGACACCCTTGAGATCGAACCGGGTGCCAGTTCGGAAGACTACGATGAGGAAATCGACTCTCTGCGTGATATTGACCCTGTCACTGATCCTTGGGACAGGATGGACGTCCCGGGCGGGGGTAATCACCCCTGACCTGGAAAGAATCCTTAACAGACTGGACGCCGAGGATGAAGTGTCGGTGATCGTCACTCTGCACGACCAGCTCGATGTCAAGACCTTCAAGAAGAAAGATGGGAATCGGCACCGGTCCGGTTTGATCAGAGCCTTGAAGGAGAAAGCCGATGTCTCCCAGCAATCCCTTAAGGTCTTCTTGAGGGCGAAAAAGACGAGGCGGGTTTCGCTGCTTTGGGTCATCAACGGTCTGGCAGTTACCGCTCCGGTGGAAGTGGTCCGCGAACTCGCGAGGCAACCTGGGATAAAAAGCATCCGGCTCGACGTTGCCCTGGCGCAACCCGAACCCCAACCCGCAACTGCTGGGCTGCCCGAGTCGAACCTCGAAACGATCAAGGTCCCGGAACTCTGGGGCCTGGGATTCAGAGGCGCGGGAGTCGTGGTCGCAACCATGGATACTGGCGTCGATCCGAACCATCTGGATCTTGGCGGCAAGTGGCGCGGTGGGACCAACAGCTGGTTCGATCCCAACGGTGAACACAGCACTCCTTTCGACAACACGGGCCATGGCACCCAGGTTATGGGCCTGCTGGTAGGGGGAGATGCGACGGGAACGGCCATCGGGGTGGCCCCGGATGCCAGATGGGTTGCCGTCAAGATCTTCGATGACGCGGGTGTCGCGGAATTGAGCGATATTCACGCCGGGTTCCAGTGGCTGTTAGATCCCGACAACAATACCGAAACCGACGATGCTCCGGACGTAGTCAACAATTCCTGGGGCTTCCGAACCCTTGTCAGTCAATGCTATACTGAATTTCAGCCGGATGTGCAGGCACTGAAGGCGGCCGGTATTGCCGTTGTCTTTTCCGCCGGCAACGAGGGGCCGTCGCCGGAAACCAGCGTCAGTCCCGCCAATTATCCGGAAAGCATCGCGGTGGGAGCGCTCGATGAGACGGTGACCGTCGCCCCCTTCAGCAGCCGAGGCCCGACTCCCTGCGACCGGAGTGTCTACCCCAAACTGACCGCCCCTGGGGTTAACATCAAAACGGCCGGTCTTACTCTTGGTGGGGTCTTTCCGAACGCATCCACTTACGTCTCGGGGACTTCATTCTCATCGGCCCACGTGGCGGGGTCCATGGCCCTGCTTCGGGGTGCTGCTCCCGGAGTGCCGGTCAACCAACTGGAAACAGCTTTGCAGGAATCCGCCCTCGATTTGGGCGCTATTGGTCCTGATAACGACTACGGCTATGGCTTGCTCGACGTTGCAGGTGCCTATGCCTTTCTTCAGAATGCGAACCCCTGCGTCGATTCCGATCATGACGGGTATTTCCCGGATGCCGGGTGCGGTACTCACCTTGACTGTGACGACGATGATCCGGGAGTCCATCCGAGTGCACTTGAAATCAAACACGACGGTATCGATCAGGACTGTAACGGCTATGACCTGACCATCGACATCCTCAAAGCCGTTCATACCCCAAAGCGAGACACCCTGAACGTGGAGGCGACCAGCAGTCTGGGCCGGGATGCGCAACTACAGGTGGTCGGATATGGAATGATGAAATGGGCCGCCAAGCGCTCCAGGTGGACGCTTTCAGTGAGAGGTGCCGGAGGCAATCCCGGAAGCATTGCGGTTTCAGGGCTCGAAGGTTTGGAAACGGTTAAAGTGAGATCCTCATTACGTTCCAAGACCAGAGAACCTTTCATCCTCTATCTCAACGGCTCAAAAGGTACCCAGCAAAGAGAGAAGTAGGGTTGCCAAAGATACCTCTTAAAACAAGCGGGGGCAGGTGGGAGACCGAGGGGACGGTGTATGCAAACTTCTAAGCAAAGGAGACAAAGAGCAATGAAGCCAAGATCATGGTACCGCTGGTCTGCGGCAGTGCTCCTCATGAGTCAGATGTTGGTGCCGCCGTTTTGGGGAAGCGCCTCAGCGCAACCTTCTGTCAATTCGACCAGCCAAAATCGCAGCGATCTTCCCGCAAGTACGGTTTCCCTCAAGCCGCGCGTCAGTCTCAGAGATTTTCGCATCGTGGCGGCCAATGACCTCGGCATGCACTGCGGCGATTTGGACTATCGGGTAGCGGCCATTCTGCCTCCCTTCAATGTCGTTCACTCCCAGGTCATCATCCACGCCCCCGGGCCACGAATCCTTACGGGGGAAGAGGCGAACGTCTATTATTCGGCAGCGTCAAACCCCAAGGATCCTGCCCTGCAAAGGTCCCCGACGGCCCCGATCTATAAGACCAACTTTTGGGACCAAAACCCGCGCACGGGCAATAACCTTGCCTTTGATGCCTACGATTCATTCTATCCATCCGGAATTCTGTCGCTTTTTTCGCTCAAACCCGATATTGGATTACCGGCGCCTGATCTGGAAAGACTCTATTTGGGAGACGGGCAGCTGGCCGCCGATCAGCAGGCCATGCCGAGCGTCAGGCAAATCACGCCCACCTCCAGCAAACCTTATGTTGCCAATATTCCCCAGCAGTTTCAGCGGTTCAACCTTAATTATCCGTTTTTCACATCATTCTCTTTTGGCTATACGCTGCTCGATCGCAAATGGTTTGCAGCAGACGGCATCCCCATCACCCCGTTCGATGATTCCGGCCGAAAGAATTCCTATCCCCTGCTGCGGATCCAGGCGAAAGACAAGAACGGAATTCTGACCGGTATTCCGGGCCAGGTGCTCGCCTCGGTCGATACGGTGGTGCCGGTGTCTGCGGAGGCTGACTGCTGGCGATGTCACACCTCTTCCATCGATGGCGGTAATGGGCAGGCAGCGTGTCTTCCGGGTCTTGACAGCAATTGCCCCAAACCAGGCTCCCCCACTAACCGCTCGGGCGTGGCTTTTGCGGTGACCAGAGCCGATCAGGATACAGGGGGTGTACCGCCTGCCGTCAGCAAAGAGTGGGCTGCTGACTGGAACATCGTCCGCCTGCATGACGCCAAACACCAAACCACCCTGGCAAACGCTACCCCCGTTGCCTGCCAGAAATGTCATTACTCTCCGGCTCTTGACCTGGCGCACCTCGGACCGCTGGGCCCGGAGGCTGGTGCCAACGGCAAAGAACAAAGCATTCATCGCTCCCACTCGAGAGTCATTCACACTTTTCATGGGAACCTGGATCTATTCAAGGTATCCATGCCCAAACCCAACAGCACCGCCAGGACCGATCCCAAGACCGGCGAACCGACAGTGAACGCCAAGGTGGAGCGGATCCTGAACCGGACGTGCTATCAGTGCCATCCCGGTCGGGATACGAACTGTTTGCGGGGAGCGATGTTCAACGGCGGTCTGGTATGCCAGGACTGCCATGGGAGCATGAAGAAGGTTGGTGATGATTTCTCTGCGAGTTTTCCGACCATTCCCTATCCAACAGGAGCCGATTCCACCAAACGCATCCCTTGGGCCAGTGAACCAGGATGTCAGTCCTGCCATACGGGAGATGCACTTTCCACCATCGCCAAATCCGACCCGAACGTCATTGCGGCCAAAGACGGCATCCGCCTCCTGCAGGCCTACCGCACCAATGATGCTGCCGCCACTCCCATTTCCGCGCCCACCAGCCGCTTTGCCGAAAACCAGAGTGACGGCAAGCGGGTTCTCTTCCGCCTGAGCAAGGACAACCACGCGGGGGTCTTCTGCCAGGGCTGCCACGGCAGTACCCATGCGGAGTGGCCGGTGAAGCCCGCATCAGGTGCGTATATCGCCAATGACAATCGGCCGGCGATCGAGCTGCAGGGGCATCCCGGCAAGATCATCGAGTGCAAAGTCTGCCATCTTCCCGGCACGCTGCCCCTGTCGTTGAACGGACCTCACGGACTGCATCCGGTCAATGATTCGCGCTGGGTAGAAGGCCACGAGGACTTCTTGGAAGCCCATTCGCAGGCCAGCTGCACAACCTGTCACAGCACCAAAGGTGAAGGAACGGTGCTGGCCAAGGCCGCCGCAGCCAGGAGCTTTTCAGTCGAGGAGAATACGGTGAAAATCGCCAAAAACCAGCTCATCGGATGCGGTCTTTGCCATGAGAACCCCATCGGTCAATAAGGAACTTCCGAATTCGCAATGATCGCGTGCGCGAATGGTCAAGGTGAGAACAAGGAGGGGAAGCATGGTGCATCTTTGCTGTGAGAGCTTTTCAGACAGCGCCCGTCTCTGTGAATGCTGCAATCAACTGCTCAGGTTTTTCGAAGCTGCCCGCCTGTCCGAAGTGGAAGGCCGGGGCAGCATCCTGACCTACGGTTTCATCAGCGCGTATGCCTCCAGAATTATGTTAACCGCCGAAGTCCGACGGGACATACTTGCTCGCACCCAATGGGAGCAGACGACTGCCGAAGCCGGCGGGGATCTTCAGGGGTGGGAGAGTGTTCGATAGTCTCCCGAGGATACGTCGGTGGCGTGAAACAAGCGGGAAGACGGAGCAATCTCACCCGACAAAGATCGGCGGAGGGCAGTGATTTCTCCTGCCCCTCCTCCGCATCTCTAGTCCGGCATCCTGCCGGTCGGCCAGGGATGGCCCGGCCCGTACCATGCGGTTGGCTCACGATCTCAGCGGTCTAGGTGAACCGAGACCGGTATGGGCTTGGCAATAGTGTTGAATACCGGAGAGTATTTTTGAGCCATTTTGAGGAGCTCCTCCTTTTGCTCCTCGGAAAGGTCCGCCTCGATGGCGAAATAGACCCGAATGTTCTTGTAACCTACGGGGACCTCCTCCGATAGACCGAGAAACCCCTGAAGATCCAGATCGCCCTCATACCGGGATTCGACTTTTCTGACTTCGATTCCCCGAGCAGCCGCATGGGCTACCAGGCTGGTTGTCAGGCACCCGGAGAGGGCGGCCAGGAGGTACTCCACGGGGTTGGCGCCCAAATTGCCCCCGCAGAGAACCGGCGGTTCGTCGATTTCAAAAACCAACGGATCGCGGGAATCATCCTCTTGCAGGGCACCGTAGAAGTCCTTCACCGTCGCCCGATTGTGCGTGCCGTCGATCCATTGGTTGGTCGCTCGAAATTGGAACCGGGCGATTTCGGGCCTTCCTTTTATTTGTTCTATGGTCCTGAACAACTGGTCAACGTTTACGCCGTTTACCTTCTTATCCTCCGCCATTTTGTTTCTCCTTTCTCTGGGGTCATTAGGTTCATTTGTGCCGGAGCCGCGAAGCTTCCGGCAAGTGGCATACTTAGCAACCGTCCAAAAACAAAATGCAGTCATTTCAGCCATTTTTCAAACCACGAAGGACACGAAGAGCTCGAAGGAATCACTTCGTGCCCTTCGTGGCAAGAGAGAGCCTTTTATTATCGGACGACTCCTTAGCCAGCGCTGACAGACCCACAGCCCCATCGCCGCCGGTGTGAGGCTGTTCAGGGTTTTGGCATTCCAGGCGTGGGGAATGGTTCGGAGCGCAAATCAGATCGAGTCGTCCGAGTGCCAGTTCGCCATATGCCTGGCGTGGGTCTTCAAGTAGGCGCCGGGTCGGTGGAACTTGTCATAGAATTCCAGGTCGAGGTGATGGGCCTGCAAGTACATGGCAACAAACATCGAGGGCACGGTTGCGGGAAACTTGCCGAAGGTGTCGTAGACATATTGGGCCTGGAGCGTGACGCAGTCCCTGAACTTTTCATCATGGACCTTGGCGGCTGAGCGAACTCTTGAAGTCTCTTTCCAGGGGCCGGGGGTTTCGGGATGGAACGGTCCTCCGACACCGAACTTGCGCCGGCACACAGCCTCCACTGCAGCCCGCAGGTTGGAGTGGTGAGGAGGGCAGTGACCTTCCATGACGCCCTCCAGACCGGTGGGATTCGGGTAGGGCCAGCGTTCATCCGTATCGTATCGAAAACCCAGCCCCGGCACTTCCGGGTCCCCGCTTGCACCGAGCATGGCAAAGGGGTCGATCCCGTTGAACATCCATCCGCCAAGTCCCATGGCCTGGAGCATCAAGGTGCCGGCATAGCAGTTCGTTGCGAGTTCCGCCGTCAGCTCTGCCAGCGACGTCTGATCCACGAAGGTGATGGGCCAGACATTCTTCACGTCCACCAGGGACTCAAACTGCCCAATACCGGGAATGGCTCGCCTATTGATATCGTCATACAGTACCAGACCGTTTTGCAGCATGTAGCAAAGGTTCAGCAGGACGTGCTGGGCCAGATCACCCACGGGAATTACGAGCAGGGTGCCGGGGTGGTTCACAACCCACGTGTTGTGCGGTTCGGTATAGGGTACTTCGGGCGGCAGACGCAACCGACCGTCGGCAATCTTCCTGACGTGGCGACGAAGCATGGCGAGCGTCACCTGAAGATCGAGGGAGCCGTCGTCCTGCCTTTCGGCAAATGCAGGGGCATCGCGGGAGTCCAATACATAGACCCCTTCGTCATCGGTGAAGAAGGTCATACTGGTATGGAAGCCGGCGGCTGAGGGAAAAGTCCGACCGCTGGCTGCCCCTGCGTAGTTCGAAAGATGGGGTGCGTACAACTGGGCCCGATAGATCATATGATGCCAGCTGGTGTTGCCGCCACAGGCGGTGACGACGAGCAGTTTCTCCAATTCAGACAGGGGAACGGGGGCATGCTGTGACCGATAGGCGAAAACGCCGTCCGGAATCTCCGCACCCATTAAAAAGCGGCGCGAACGGCGGCCCAGCAGTGCGTCAACGAGTCCGAAAGACAGCATCTCTTGAAATCCGGTCGGAATGTTGGCTCGTTCCACAGGTAACCTCCTCTCTGCCCAGGGCCAAGCTGGTTCTTCCAGCCCCGACGGGCCTTTCCATTGCTGATTGCATCCCCTGTCCTGAGATTGCTCGATTCCTCCGGCATCGGCAGATTACCCGCCTCCTGGTGATCAATGCCGCTCCGGAGCAAGAAAGCATTTCGCGTGCCGCAGATCGGGGAGGCCGGGAATAACTGAATGTGATCAAATGGTTGTGGCATATTATAGAAAGCAGGAAGCTGAACTGGCAAGCACAACAAGTAGCTTCTCACCCATCACCTTTGAGAATATTGGCAAGAGCGCCCTCCAAAGGTTGGATGACATGCTGATTATCTTTTAGTTTAAGGATGTTACAAAGTTGCTAAGACATGAGAGTATTCTCAACGTGATGGCGTGGCTTGCCCCGATATGCTCTGCCAGCGCCATTGCCGCGACACCTTGAGCCTCGTGACCCTTTACAGGATTGAAATCAAGGATGAGAGAAGTCACGTCAGTGAAAGAAAGAGACGTCAACGCCACGGTGAGGCAATCGGGATCAGCCGCTGCCGAGATCATACTTCTTGATGCGGTAGCGCAATTTGTGAGCGGGCATATTCAGAAGCCTGGATGCCTCCAGGACGTTCCCGCCGGTTTTTCCCAACGTCTCCTGGATCAATCTCTTGACCATCTCCTCGTACTCGAGGGATGGTTCGGCTGGATTCAGATCGAGGAAGAAAGGCGTTTCCGACGCTGATTTCACCATGGAAAGATATCGAGGAAGGATGGTCGTCCCATTTTCCAGCAGAATGATTCTCTCCAGGATGTTTCTTAGCTCGCGTACATTTCCAGGCCAGGAGTAATCCTGCAGGATCTTTTCCGCATCGGGGTCGATGCCGCCGAACTGCTTTCCATACTTGAGGTTGAAGAATGAGATGAAGTGTTCGGCGAGCGGGATGATATCGTCCACCCGTTCGCGCAGGGGCGGCACGTGAATCTTCACGACATTCAACCGGAAGAACAGATCGCTTCGGAATTGGCCGGTTGCCACGGCCTTTTCGAGATCAGTGTTGGTGGCGGCGATGATTCTGGCGGAAACCCGTCGCGATTTATTTCCGCCCACGCGATGAAAGACCCGATCATCGAGGACTCCCAGGAGTTTCGCCTGGGCAGAGAGGGCCATGGAACCGATTTCATCAAGGAACAGAGTCCCTCCGGCAGCCTCTTCGAAGCGTCCGATACGCCCCTCACTCTTGGCGCCGGTAAAGGCCCCGCGCTCGTAGCCAAAGAGCTCGCTCTCGAACAGGTCATGGGTGATAGCGGTACAATTCACAGGAACGAACGGGCCGGGAAGTTCCGAAAAGCTGAAATGAATGGCGCGAGCCAAAACCCCTTTTCCTGTTCCCGTTTCGCCGGTGATCAGAACCGGCGCCTCGACGTTGGGCCCCAATTTTTTCGCGATCTCGATCATCGCTCTGACCTGCGGACTGCGGCCAATGAGCTCGAGCCGATACTGTTCGATCTTCGGCTTCTGAATGCGACGGATCTTGTCTTTAAGGCTCCTCGTTTCCAGGGCGTTTTGGAGTGTGAGGCGCAGTTCCTGAGCATCGACGGGCTTGACGAGATAGTCGTAGGCCCCCAGCTTGAGGGTTTTTACGACCATTCGCGTTTCTTCAACCGCCGTGACCATGATGATCACGACTTCCGAGTCAATACTCTTGATCTGTTCTATCAGGTCAATGCCACTAATGTCCGGCAACCCGATATCGAGCAGGACGATCTCGGGTTCTCGGTCACGCAGGAGCCTGAGCGCCTCTGCCCCCGTCTCCGCGGTGCACACCGCGTAATCCCCTTCGAGTGTCATTCTCAGAGCGGTCAGAATGCTCCTGTCATCATCGACCACAAGCACGGTGCTTTCCGGCATTTTACTCTCCTGGATCATTTGGAAATCCTATGTGCTAGGCAGTCCCTTCCGCAGCAACTCCGCAAGGCTTGAAAAACGGCGGGGCTCTTAATCAATTGCAGCGGGCAGTTCCACCGTAAAGGTTGTCCCCTCCGCACCTGTGCTCTCGAAGGAGATGAGTCCTCCGTGGTGGGAGACAATCCGATGGGAAATGGCCAGCCCCAGCCCGGTTCCGGTATGTTTGGTGGTGAAAAATGGATTAAAAACCCTCTTCTGCTGCTCCGACGGGATGCCCGGGCCAGAGTCCTGCACTTTGGCGATCACTGCCGATCGTTTCCGGTCAAACGAGAGGGACCCATTCTTCATGCTGATCGTCAAGGAACCCCCATTCTCCATTGCTTCGATGGCATTTCGAACCAGATTGTTCAGTACCTGCTGGATTTCGATCGGATCTCCAAGAACATCCGCAAGGCCATCTTCTACCAGGACTTCCAGTTGAATGCCCTGCTTCACCATCCTCGATTGCCATAGCTTGAGGCTGTCATCGAGGAGCACGCTCATCTTCACCCTGCTCAAAGCAGCCGTTTCGGATTGTCTGGCAAAATCAAGGACGCGCTTGATAATCCCGTCAATCTTCTTGATGCTTATCTTGATCTCATTGAGAATATCCTGTTCCTGGGGAGTGCGACGGAATTTCTCTTCATCGCTGAGGATATCGATAAAGAGGTTGATCCCCGCCAGGGGATTGCGGATCTCATGGGCAATCCCCCCGGAGAGCTGCCCCAGGGAGGAAAGTCGATCCGCCCTGGTCAGATGCTTTTCCATGTTCGTTTTTTCGGTAATGTCTTCGACCCGCACGATAGCGCCCCAGATCTCGCTTCCTGGCTCACCGACAGGATACACGGCGACCTGCTCAACGCGTTTGGGGTTAAACAGACCCTTGCGCACAAAGGTTGTCTGGCCGCCTTCAAGCATGGCCATGTTGACACCACAACTGACGCATGGTTCGCAGGCACCAGCGGCCAGTTCATGACACGTCTTCCCAATGGCCACGTCCCGGTTGGTGACGCGGAAGTACGCGACGGCAGCCTTATTGAGCATTCTAACGGTTGAATCCCGGGCTACCATCAGGAGCGGATCTGAAATCCCGTCAAATCCCAACTGCAGCATGGCGATGGCCCTGCTCGTCTCTTCCTGTGCCTGCTTGAGTTCGGTTATGTCAATGCCGACTTCCATGATCAGGGAAGAGCCATCGGTATCCGTAAAGGGGAAGTCGAAGACATCGTAGTTACGACTGTCCGGACCAGTCCACTCCCAACGGTGGGGGCCGTTGGTCTTAAAGACCGTGTACGTCTCGCAGGTCTCACATGGCTCGGTACGACCAAACAGCCACTCGAAGCAGCGCCGCCCCGCGGGTTCCCCGAACCTCTCCCGGAAGAAGCGGTTGAGAAAAGGCACCGAATAGTCCCTGTCCAGAAGGATCAGGTAGGCTGGCAGCATATCCAATACATCATGAAGCCGCTGCCTCTCCCTCTTGGCGGCCTCTTCACTCCGCATGCGTTCGGCGACTTCCGCGGCCAGGGCCTTGTTGACCTTTACGAGTTCCGCGGTGCGCTGTTCCACCCGCATTTCAAGCTCACCATGTGCCCTGCGGAGTTCCAGCTCCAACTGGTTGCGTTCGGTTACATCCAGCACCAGGGAAAGAATCGAACGAAGCTTGCCCGACTCGTCGAGCAGCGAGGAATTGTACCATTCGCAGTCGACGATCGTACCGTCCTTGCGGTAATTGCGGTTGGCGGAGAATCGGTGCGGATCTGAGCCTTCCTTTGGCTCAGTCGAGACATCAATGACCTGCAGTTCGTCTTTCTCGTATATCCAACGAAATTCTTCCATCCTTTTGCCGAGCACTTCCGCAGCGGTCCATCCAAACATTCGTTCAGCCGCCCCGGACCAGCGGGTCAGCCTCATGTCCGGCCCCCATTCGATCACCGCCAGGGGCGAATTGTCCACGTGGTACGTGAGCCGCTGAGACAGTTCCCGCAGTTGTTCTTCCACGTCCTTGTGCTCGGTGATGTCAACGCCGGTGCCGATCACAAAGCGAACTTCGCCTTTGTCGTCCAGCAGACACGTGTTCGACCAGGCAATTCGGCGGCGGGTTCCGTTCCTGGTCACCCAGTCGTTCTCATGGTGGATGGGAAACTGTCCGGCCGTCAGCAGCCTGAAAGCGGCCATCACATCCTCTGCCTCTTCAGGCGGCACGAACAGGTCCGCGAACGGTTTCCCCAGCACTTCAGCAGCTTCGTATTGAGTGGTCTGTTCGCAGGCGCTGTTGAAGCGAACAATCTTGCCCTCACGGTCGAGCACCACCACCAGGGCCCCAATCGTGTTCAGCACTGCAGCGGCGAAGCCTCTTTCTTCGCGCAGGGCTGTCTCGGCCTTTCTGCGTTCAGTGATGTCGCGTGCCGCGATCTGGATGGCCGGCCGGCCTCCGAACTCGACCTTCGAACCCGTGACCTCAACCTGGACCGACAGACCATCCAGGCGGAGAAAGGTGGTTTCCCGCAATGGCTGGACCGCGCCGGCATAGGCTTGAGTGATCCGTTCTGCGGTCACCTGGCGGTCGTCAGGATGGATCAGTGCCATCACGTCCCGGCCGATCAGTTCGGCTGGTGAGCGGGCTCCAAGCAATTGGGCGGCGGCAGGATTGGCAAAGATCAAAAAATCGTCGGCATGCACCAGAATGGCATCGGGCGAGAGATTGACCAGGCTTTGATACCGGCCCTCACTTTCTCGAAGGGCCTGCTCTAAGGGCAGCATCCAGGTTCCGCTTCGCCGGACCGAGATGGTGACCGCAATCAGCATGTAAAGGCCACCCAGATATTGAGCGGCGCGGCCGGCCCAGTTCAGGGGATCCCCGAGTCGCACCTGAACCGAGACTCCCACCAGACCCGCCGCGATCAATCCCAGTCCCAGCGCGTACCAGCGACGGAACGCCCGGTTGGCCTCATTGCGGCTGGCCGACAGCAGGACGGCGGAAATCGTGAACAGAGTGGCGGCTGTCAGCAGGACGAGTTGATTCCAGAGGGTAGCCCCCCTTCCTTCGACAAAAAAAGTCGGCAGCAGGTTTTGGCAAGCTGTCACAGCCAGGGCGGCGATGCTTGCCATCACGGTAAGATAGAGCCAGGCCAGTAGCGACCGGCCATAACACAGCTTTCTTCCCTCTCCATAAGTCGTCCAAAGCCCGCTGATCAGGTGGCAGGCACCTGCCAGACAGGCTCCGGTATTGTAAATCGTCACTCCTCGATTGATCATCTGGCCACCAAACAAGAGCGAGGCCAGCGCGCTCGCGAGTGCCAGGGAGAGGGTGCCACACCCGAGGAACAGGACCGAAGCAGGCTGTCCGGCCAGGAAACTCCTTGCCGCCAGAGTCGAAAGGAGAAGGGGGATACAGGTCAGAAAGAGGCCGTTCAAAACCGGGATCAGGAGCGGCGGGTTCCAGGCTTCCTGGAGGCGCAGGTAGGCCAGCAGGCCGATGGCCAGGCAGAAGCATGGAAGTGGCAGCCAGGCGAGACGTTCCGGCCAAAAGCCGGGCGATTTCTCCCCCCTAAGCGTCGGAACAGGCTTTTGATCGCCGCCTTCCGCTCGTTGGGATTTGTCCATAGCCTATCTCCGTTTTCCCCCTTGCCAGGAGCATCCTGCGGGACCAGCAAGGGTCAATCTTGTCATCAGCCAACTCTCGAGAACCTGTAGCGATCGGTGTGGAGTTGGACTCAAGGCGGTTGGAGATCCGGTTGCGGCGATAAGACATCTGCCGCTTGAGGCTCCATCACTCGCGCGGTTCGTTCTCCAGGACCTCGCGGACCGTTTCGGCCAGATCCCGGAGGGTGACCGGCTTCATCAGCAGGGCCCTGATACCCATACTCTTCACGGTATCTTCCGAGATCTTTTCGGTGAACCCTGTACAGAGGATAATGGGAAAGCCGGGTCGCACCCCGATGATCTCTCTGGCAAGGTCGATGCCTGTCATCCCGGGCATGGTGTAGTCGGTGACCATGACATCGAACCCCTCCGGGTGCTGCCGGAACAGGGAGAGCGCAGCGACGCTGCTGGTCATCGCGGTAACCTTGTATCCCAGGAATTCCAGCATGCGCTTGATGGCGATAACCAGCTTTTCTTCATCATCCACCACGATGATGCGCTCACTTCCCGTGGCGATCGAAACAGGGGCCGTCTCGATGGGGGATGCTTCTCTGGCCAGCGCCGGCAGGTACACCTGGAACACGGTTCCGGTTCCCGGCTCGCTGTGGACGGTAATCGCGCCGTTGTGGTTCTTGACAATGCCGTGAACCACCGCCAACCCGAGGCCGGTCCCTTCACCGGGGCCTTTGGTCGTGAAATAGGGATCGAAAATGCGGTCGAGGACGCTGCGGTCCATCCCATGCCCGGTATCCTGCACCGCAAGTTTGAGATACTGCCCCGGGCTGAGCTCCACGACGTCGGCATCGTCAGCCGGGTCGAACCCAACCCGGGTCAGGAACACAGACAGAGTGCCTCCATGGTCCCGCATGGCGTGAGCGGCATTAGTCGCCAGGTTCATCAGGATCTGGTGGATCTGGGTGGGGTCGCCCAAGGTCAGATCGTCACCCTCCAGGAGATCGATCTCCCGGCGAATGTCAATGGTTGTCGGAAGCGATGCGCGAAGAAGTCTCAGCGCCTCCTTGATAACCGGGACAAGCGGCAGCGGCCTTTTCTCCTGAGTCTGCCGCCGGCTGAAGGTGAGGATTTGCGCCACCAGCTCCTTGGCCCGGCGCGTAGCCTTCAGCACCTCGGCGATACTCTCTTTCGAGCTGGAGTCAGAAGGAAGATCCAGGTTGGCGATCTCGGCATAGCCCATGATGATCCCAAGGATATTGTTGAAGTCATGGGCAATTCCTCCAGCAAGGGTGCCGACGGCCTCCATCTTTTGGGCCTGTGCCAGTTGCGCCGTCAGTCGGTCCTTTTCCGCCTCGATCTGCCGTTGTTCCGTGATGTCACGAAACGTCACAACCGCCCCCAGCACCTTCCCGTCCTCGATGAGCGGGGCGCAGCTGTACCTCACCGGAAAACTCGAGCCGTCTTTCCGCCAGAATATATCTTGCGTGAGCGAACAGGCACGGCCGCTCCGGTAACTCTGATAGATGGGGCATTCTTCTTCAGGAAAACGGTCGCCATTCGCTTTGGTATGATGATACATACTGTGGCCCTGCCGACCGATCAGCTCAGTGAGCTCGAATCCCAGCATGCTCGCGGCAGCGGGGTTGACAAAGGTGTGCTTCCCTTCCAGGTCAACCCCCAGAATGCCCTCTCCGGCCGAGTTCAAGATGAGTTCGGTTTGACGCCTGAGCTGCTCGATGGCCTCCTCCGCCAGCTTCCGTTCGGTGATGTCTTCAACGAAACCCTCGATATGGAGGATCTTGCCATCTTCGTCCCGCACCGCCCACAGATGAAGGTTGCCAAAGAAGTGAGTTCCATCCCGGCGCAGAAACCGGCCTTCGGTCCGGACGGGTTTCTCGGTTTCAAGGAGTCTCTTGATCATCTCTTTTCGGCAGGCGGGATCATCGTAGAGGCTGGCGAGATTGCCCACGGAAGCTTTCATTCGTTCAGGCGATTCAAAGCCGAAGATGGCGGCGAGAGCCGGGTTGGCATCGACAAGCTCGCCCGTCGGCGTGGATCGGAAAATCCCGAGCACCGCATCCTCGAAGAGTCGCCGATACCTTTCCTGGCTCTTGAGCAACTCCTCCTCCGCCTGTTTGCGTTCAGTGATGTCGGTGATGAATCCATGCCAGACGATGCTGCCGTCGTCCAAGCGCTCGGGCGTCGAATTCCCCAGCATCCATCTGACGGGCCGGCCTGGAATCTGCGCGCGAAAGGTGCATTGCCAGGTGGTCATGCCTGCGGCAGACCATTCAATGGAGCGGATCACGCCATCCCAATCCTCAGCCAGGATCACGCGGGTTATGGGACTGTAGTCCTCGCGCACCGCTTCCGGGGTGCAGCCAAAAACCTCTCTTATGGCGTCCGTGGTGAACGGGACGCAATAGGTGCCGTCCGACCTTCTCTTGAACTGATAAATCATTCCGGGAACGTGGGAAGAGAGTTTCTTGAACCGCTGGTCGCGCTCATTCAGCTCTTCTTCCGCCCGCCTGCGCTGGGTGATGTCGGTCAGCATCGCCAGAGCGCCGTCAAACTGTCCGGAAGCACTCAGAACCGGACTGGTCGAGAGTATGGTCCACAGCTCGGTGCCATCCCGTCGCATGAACTTGAACTCGTGAGTTTCCGGCATACCGCTTTCCCGCACGGCCATCTTTTCCCGGGCAAGCCGCCGTCCTTCCTCATCCATGAACTCCTCGAGGTGCCGTCCCAGCATGTCGCCGGGCTCGTACCCAAGCATCCGCTCGAGCCGGGAATTGACATAACTGGTCCGCCACTGACGGTCTGTAAGCCAGACGCCTTCCTCGGTCGTCTCGATGATTCTGCGGAACCGCTCTTCGCTCGCCTGCAGGGCTTCATACGATTCCTTCAGGCTAAGGCGCATGGCTTCAAGGGTCCGGGCCAGGGTACCGATTTCGCCCCCCCAGATGCTGGGCACCGGCTCGTCCAGATTGCCGGAGCCAATCAGGCGGGCGACCGCCTCGATCCGGGACAAAGGAGCGGTGATTCGGGTGCTGATCAGGATTCCCATGAGCGCGGCGGCTATCGCGCTGAAGAGCATCACGGCCACGATGATATTTCTCAGGTGGATGGCGGGGGCGTTGGCATCGGCCAGGGGTTGCTGCACCACCACCCCCCAGCCGCTCAGGGGGACCGGAGCGAAGGCCGCGAGCATCGCGATGCCCTCGAGGTCATAGGTGGCCACCCCGCTTCTCCCGCTCATGGCCTCACGAACCGGTGTATATCGGCTGAAATCCTGTTGTTCCAGAGAACGCACCGTCTCCGGATGAGAAATCACAATCCCCTGGCGGTCCACCAGAAAGGCATGGCCGCGTGCGCCAATTCGGGCGTCCTGAATCATTCGATTGAAGTTCTGGTGGTGCACGTCGAAGGTGGCGGCCAGCATCCCCACGGTTCTGCCGAGGTCGTCGACGATGGGCATCGAGACCGCTACCGTGATGGTCTTGTCCAGAGTCAGAATACTGTCGGAAATGAAGGGTCCACCCTCATCGCGTGCCACCTGAAAGTACCGCCTCATGGCCAGGCTCTTGCCCACGTGTTCGGGGTGGTCCACGAAGGAGACAATCGTGCCGTTATGATCCAGGACGATGAAAGAGGTTACCCCTCGCTCCATGGTTCGGGCGGTAGTGATCTCGTGATCCATGTGAGCGGCGTCCATCTGTTTGAGGGAACGAAGCTGGACGACGCCTTTCAACAGCGTCAGTTTGTCCTTGACCAGGTTTTCCAGAGTATCGGTCAAGGCGCGAGCCAGGATGGACTGTGATTCCTCGGCCCTTTCCGTCAGCGTCTTCATTCCCCGATCGGCCGCGACGATCCCCAACACCAGCAGGGCGATCACTATCAGGAGAGTAAAGGGAAAGGCGATTCTGAAGCGGAGACTCCCCAGGCCCAAGCCTTCATGTCGTTCCATAATTGCCTCGATGAAAGGTCGTCGGTTGCGGTTCTGGAAAGTCCCGGCTCGACTCACTGAGAGAGGAAGCCGGCCTCACGTTCCTTTCGCACCCTCCAAATGAGCTCGGCAATTCCCTTCAGGCTCACCGGTTTCATGATCAACGCGCTGATGCCGGCTGCCGCCGCGCCTTCGTCATCGAGCCGTTCGCTGAACCCGGTGGAAAGGATGATGGGAATGGTGGGGCGGATCTTGAGGATCTCCCGGGCGAGTTCCGTCCCGATCATTTTCGGCATGGTATAATCAGTGATCACCAGGTCGAAAGCGTCCGGCTGCCCGCCGAAGATTTCGAGCGCCTCTCGACTGCCGGTGACTGCCGTCACCTGGTAGCCCAGGGTTTCAAGCATCTTCTTGAGGGCCCTGACCAGGGCTTCCTCATCATCGACCAGCAGGATCCGTTCGCTTCCCCCGGGAAGGGTGGGCGGGGGCTCCGGTTCCGCCGGTTCAACGCTCTCCAGCACCGGGAGATAGATATGAAAGACCGTTCCCCGGTCAGGCTCGGAAAAGACCCGGATGGCGCCGCCATGGTTTTTGACGATCCCGTGAACCACCGCCAATCCCAGGCCGGTTCCCTCGCCCGGCCCCTTGGTGGTGAAATAAGGATCGAAGATCCGCTCGATGATGGGTTGGTCCATACCATGTCCAGTGTCTTCAACCATGAGGTCAAGGTATTTTCCCGGGCTCAGTTCAACCGGTGTGGTCGGATCAAGCGCGTCAAAAATGACAGGGGCAAGCGCCACCCGCAGCTTCCCCTCCTTCCCGCGCATGGCGTGAGCCGCATTGGTCGCCAGGTTCATCAAGACCTGGTGAATCTGAGTGGGATCTGCCAGGATCAGATCCCCTCCTGCCGGCAGTTCGAGGGTCTGCTCCATTTCAAGGGACGACGGCAGGGAGGCTCTGAGGAGCTTCAGCACTTCCTTGACTACGGGAATCAGGTGCAGGGGCTTCCGTTCGTGTTCGTGCGTGCGACTGAAGTCGAGGATCTGTCTCACCAGCCCCTTGGCTCGATGAGCAGCCTTCAGCACCTCATCGATACTCTCCCGCGCCGTGGTTTCTCCTGAGAGCTCCATCCTGGCGAGCTCGGCATAACCCATGATGATTCCGAGGATGTTGTTGAAGTCGTGGGCAATGCCACCGGCCAGCGTCCCAATGGCCTCGGTCTTGTGCACCTGCCGCAGCTGCAGTTCGAGAGTCTGCTTCTCTTTCTCCGCCCGTTTGCGCGACGTGATATCCCGGATTGATTCAATGGCCCCCACAATCCTGCCCTTCGAGTTGTGCAGGACGCTGGCTTTGCCATAGAGGTAGGCCCTTTCTCCCTTCAGGCTGGGCACATACGCTTCCGCCTCAAGGATCGATTCGCTCCTTGCCAGGCCTTCGTACCCGGCGGCAAACTCGGCTTCGTGCTTGAGAACCAGGTCGATCAGGATGGGTCGCCTTTCGCCATAAAAAGGCAGAGCATATTCGTAGTCGCCTCGACCCAGCATTTCCGAAGCCTTCATCCCCGTCATCACCTCGATGGCCCGGTTCCAGGCGATGACTTTTCCCTTCTCATCGATCACAAAGGTCGCATCCGGCAGAAAATCGATGATATCCGACAGCCGTTGTCGGGACTCCCGCAGCTCATCCTCCGCTTGCCGGCGCGTGGTGATGTTCTCAGCAAAGCCGATGACGCCGGTCACCTCACCCGCACCATCGCGATAAGGGATCTTCTGAGTTTTGAACCATAACGTCTTACTGTTGACCTGAATCTCCTCGAGGATGTCCTTCTTGGGTCGGTTTGTAGCGATGACCTCCAGGTCGTCGCGGTAGAACCTTTCCGCCTCCTCCTTCGGCAAAAACTCATCGAGGGATTTGCCGATGACGGCTGCTTCGTTCAGGCCGAAGGTTTCGAACCACAGTTGATTGGCCCGCATCAGGCGGTTTTCCATGTCCTTATAGAAGATCAAAGCCGGCACGGCATCGAAAATCGTCTGCAGTTCAACGTTTTGCTCCTGGAGGATCCTCTCCGCGGCCTTGTGCGCGGTGATGTCCTTCAAAATGAAGAGCCGGCCCTGCTGGGTTCGCGTTTCGACCTTCGCCGTGGCGAGCAGGACACATTTGACGGCGCCGGCGTGCGTTCGCAGATGGCATTCGAGATCCAATAGCTCGGTACCTGCCGCCAGCAGATTTTGGATCTGGTTGGGCTCCTCCGGCTCGTGCCAGATGTCGAGAGCCATGAAGGGCCGGTCTTCAATCTCAGTCCGGGAGAGACCCAGGAAGCGGCAGCAGGCGTCATTCACCTCGAGCACGGTGGCGTCCTCACCGATGGTCAGGGCCAAAGGCTCGGGAACGGCGTGGAAGAGGATTCGGAACTTTTCTTCACTCTTGCTGAGCTCCCATTCGCGGGTTTTGATCCGTTCGGACATGAGGCAAAAGGCCGAGGTAAGCTCGATAAGTTCGGCGGGACCGGTATCGGCCTTGAGGTTGCACGGTTCTCCGGCACCCAGGCGAAGCAGCTGGTCGCGGAGTCGTTTGATGGGGACGGCAATATAGCGCGAGAAGAGCAATGCCCCGCCGAAGGCCACCAGGATGAGACCCGCAAAAAGCAGGTTCTGACCTTTCAAATCCGAACTGATGACGGCCATGGCGTCTTCCTGGAGGCGACTCGCGGCCGCCACCCAGCCGGTGCCCTCAACGGGAACGAAGGCGACCATGCGCTTTTTGCCGGTTAGAGCGGAGGTAACGACGGTGACGACTTCATTCCCGGCGAGAGCTTCTCCCATGAAGGGAAACACCTTGAGCCAGTTGCGTTGTTCCGGGGTATAGTCTATAGGTGGAAAACGATAGACGTGCATGCCCTGGCTGTCGGCCAGGCTCACGCCCGCATCCAGGTGGCGCTTGATGGCCATGATCGGGTCAAGGCTGGCCGGTTCGATAGCCGCGGCCACAATCCCTGCCAGGTCGCCATGCTCCGTGCGAATTCCGCGGCAGATGACGAATAGCTCCTGGCCCGTGACCTTTCCCGAAAAAACCTCGCTGACAAACCACTCCCGTCCGTTCCTGATCGCCTTGAAAAACAGACGGTCGCTCACATCCACCCCGATCATGTCTTTGGGTCCCGGCTCGATCACCTGGCCGTCCGGGCTGATCCAGTGAACGCTCCGCACGGTGGCGTAATCCGCGTTGAACCTTTCGAGCAGGCGACGCCGGTCCGCTTCGGACAGGGGCGGAGAGGCCGTCAGCGCCAGCCCGACAATGAGTTCACTGCGGACGATATCCCGCACGAATGATTCGAAATTCTTGGCGGTTGCCCGCGCCACCTCAAGATTCGCCTGAAGCTCCTCGCTGATGCGGGTCTGCAATTGTTGGTGATGGATGTACACCCGGAGCAAAATGGCTGGGATGAGCACGAACAGCAGGAGCAGGATCAAATTTCCCTGAATGCTCCTCCAAAAGCCAGGGGGCGCAGATTCGGACTTCTTACTCATTAAGGTTAGCATGGACCATGCCTTTTGCTGTTCGTTCAATGAATATAAACTGCGCACGGGTAAGAAATGGGCTTTTTATCATTTCGACCAATGGGAGAAATCTCAAGATCTCTCACGTTCGTTCGAGATGACCGCAGTCTGGATTTAACCCCGTGCGCAGTATCCTCAAGGGGGGCAGCCGGCTGAGGGAAGTGACGGTCAGAAGCCGGCAGCACTTTCCACCTCGGTTCGCACCACCTCTTTCCAATAGTCCGATTCGTTGCCAATCCTGCCCTGAAAAGTTCCGAGTTACGAGTTGCGAGTTACCAGTGGCAGTTGCCTGTCAACTGAGGTCCTTTTCATGGGTCTTCGGGTGTCCTGAAGGGTCATGAGCAACTGAGAGCAAAGTTCATACCGCCCAAAACCACACGCGCTCAGGATGAGAGTCCTCAGATAAGATTCACTGACGCTTGTCCCGCCTGCATCCCTGGCCGATTCCCGCACGGCGGCGGGGTTGTCGGCAAGAACGAGGCTCCTCATTGAAAGGCACAGCGCTTGCAAAAGATACTTTACGATCTGTCGCCTGGATTTTCGCCAAACGTAGCGCCTTTTGTCAATGCCTGGTTGCTGCAAAGCTCGGGGCCGGACCGACGAATCGAGGCAATGGGTGGCTCATATCATGGGTGGATCATTCGCTGTGGAACCGTTGAGGGACGAAATGGACGCATCCCGGAAAAGCTCACCATCCCCCTGCGAAGAGGACTCGGCAGAGGGCAGTGCCGATGGTGTTGGGCACCTGATATTCTCCGGCTGTGACTCTATTCGCGCCATGGGGGAGGCCCTGCGCCGGGCGAAAACCGCCCCCGAGAGCGGCGGGATCGGGCATGAGGGATTATCGAACCCGGATGACGCCCGGGTCATTCGCCGGTTGCTGGTGGTGGATGACGAAGAGTCCTGTCGCATGCTGCTCAAGAACATGGGCGAGCGCTTCGGCATCGCCTGTGAGGCCGCCGCCGGTGCTCAGGAAGCCCTGGAAATGCTTCGCCGGAGCGCCTTCGACCTGGTACTCTCGGATATCAGGATGCGCGACATGGACGGCCTCACACTCATGCGGCAAGCTCAGAAGGAGTTCCCACAGCTCGACTTCATCATCATGACGGGGTTTGCGCCGGACTATTCCTACTCGGAGATCATTGCTGCCGGGGCCGCGGATTTCATTGCCAAGCCCTTTCAGATCGGCGAGCTCGAGGCCAAGCTGGACAGGATCACGCGGGAAAAACTGGTCCTCCGTCAACTCCAGGAAACCTTTATGGAAATCGTGGAAGTCCTGACCTCGGCCCTGGAAATCCGCGATCCTTATACGGCCGGCCACCAGCGCCGGGTTGCCCGGCTCGCTCAAGCCATAGCCGCGGAAATGGGGCTGCCGGAACCGACCCTGACAACTATCCGCATGGCCGGACTGGTCCATGATATCGGCAAGATCTCGGTGCCCTCACAGATCCTCTCCAAACCGAATCAGCTCAAGCTGGCAGAAATCGGCCTCATTCGTCAGCATTCGGAGGTGGGCTATGAAATCCTCCGGAAGGTCCACTTCCCGTGGCCCATCGCCCGCATTGTCCACCAGCACCATGAGCGCCTGGACGGTTCGGGTTATCCGCAGCAACTCACGGAGGACAACATCCTCCTCGAAGCAAAAATCCTGGCCGTCGCAGACGTTGTTGAAGCCATGAGCTCGCATCGACCGTATCGGCCAGCCATCGGTCTGGCGACGGCCCTGGAGGAAATCGGCCGACACCAGGGGCGATTGTACGATCGAGGCGCGGTCCAGGCTTGTCTCAGGCTTTTCTGGGAGAAACAATACCGGTTTGAATAGGAGCCTGCCCTGAAAAGTTGCGAGTTGCGACAGGCTAATGATTCATGATAACTGCAGGGTTGAACTCTTTGACGTAATCCCAGGCGTTGACGCAGGATGTGCCCTTGGCCAAGGTCTTGATCATCGATGACGATCCCGGGTTCTGCCAGATGTTCTGCCGGATGGCGGAGCGACTGGGACATACGGCCGCATCGGCCCAGCGGCTTGGCGACGGCCTCCAAAAGCTCAGCAGAGAAGCCTTCGACGTCGTCTTCCTCGACGTTCGGATGCCGGACGGCGACGGTCTGGTGGACGGACTGCCTCAAATCCGGGAAGCCCCGTCCTGCCCGGAAGTGATCATCATTACCGGGTTTGGAAGCCAGGACGGGGCCGAGCTCGCCATCTGCAGCGGCGCCTGGGACTACCTGGAAAAGCCCGCCTCCCTGGAACGAATGATGCTGGCGCTCCGCAGGGCATCCCAGTACCGTGAGGCCAAGGTCTGCCGGAATACGGCCATGGCGCTCAAGCGTGGCAACATTGTCGGCAACAGTCCCGGTTTGGCTCGGTGCCTGGACCTCGTGGCGCAGGCCGCAGGGAGTGACGTCAACGTCCTCATCAAGGGCGAGACCGGTACCGGCAAGGAACTCATTGCCGCCGCCATCCATGAGAACAGTCCTCGGGCCGCGGGGAACTTTGTGGTGGTCGACTGTGCGGCTTTGCCCGAGTCTCTCATTGAGTCCATGCTGTTCGGCCACTGCCGGGGGGCTTTCACCGGTGCAACTCATGATCGGGTCGGGTTGATCAAACAGGCCGATGGCGGCACCCTGCTGCTGGATGAAGTGGGAGAGCTGCCCTTTGCCTTGCAGAAGGCGTTTCTCAGGGTACTCCAGGAACGGCGGTTCCGGCCCGTTGGCTCGAGCCGGGAAATCAACAGCAACTTTCGCCTCATTGCCGCCAGTAACCGCGACCTCTTCAAACTGGTCAAGGCCGGGCACTTTCGAGAGGACCTCTTTTTTCGCCTGCAGACGATCACGATCGTCGTGCCGCCGCTGCGCACCAGAGTCGAAGACATCCGTGATTTGGTGCTGCATCATGTCCACCGCATTTGCAGCTATTGCCGGATTGACAGCAAAGGCATTTCCCCCGATTTCATTGAAGCCCTGGAAAGCTATGAATGGCCCGGCAACGTGCGGGAGTTGATCCACGTGATCGAACGGACCATCACCCTCACCCGCGATGAACCGACTCTCTACGCCTGCCACCTGCCCCTTTACATCCGGGTGAAGGCGGCGCGAAGCTCTGTGTCTCATACCCCACCAGCCTTGGAAGGGGGCGACTCACCGCCGACGCCGGGGCCAACGGGCACTTCGGGGAACCCTCCCCTCACCACGCTCCAGCAGGTCCGAGAGAGCGCCGAGCGCCAGTACCTGCTGGACCTAATCGGTAGGGTCGGGCGTGACATCGACCGATGCTGCCGGCTCTCCGGGCTCTCCCGCGCAAGGTTCTATCAACTCTTGAAGAAGTATGAGCTGTAGGGGCCGGAGCTGATTCCGGGGCCTGTCCGATATGTGCCTGACTTGTGCCATGTCTACAAACCCGGGAGGGTGAAAAACACCGAAAGACCCAGGCATTTCTCCCGTCTTCCGCCATCGGTGTCTAATTTATTGGACTGCCGCCAACCGTTGCCTCTTATGAAATTTGTCCTGCTTGTCTGACAGCCGGGCCGGTTTTGTCTCGTTTGTTGGACTGGTCGGCTCGACCCCGGCACCCGTTATGATTGATTTTTCGGCAAATCCCGAATTACCCGCCTGCGGCAAGGGACTGGGGTCAATGCTGTTGAGTTGGGCCGGGGATATGCGGGTGGGCATGAAGCCCACCCCTACGGTAATCGTTGTCAATGCCTCGCAGGGGCGGGGGAAGCTTCTCCGAAACGCTCTGGTTGAGGCAACTGATGGATAAAGAAGCCCAGGTCAATGCCATCTCGGCACGCGCAGAAACGAGTCAGCTGCTTGCCGCCCATGCCGATTTGCATGATCGGTAGCAGGAGATCTTCCGCGAGAGTCAGACCCGGAATCAGTTAAATGCGCTCCAGCAGCAAGATAAGTTGTCTCTTGCGGCGCAGACCCGCGAGCGACTCAAAGAAGTCACGGCAGAGTACGGCCTGGTAATTGACAAGTATGAACGCTTTTTCGAGAAGCAGTGAGAGTTTCTGCCACTACCGGGGCGTCTCTCACAGCCGATTTCAGGTGGCGTTCTCGTCGTCCGGTCTTGCATAGCTCTTTGCAAACTCGGGGTAATACTTGCTCAGGCATTCGGGGCAAATCGAATGACTGAATTTTGCCTCCGAATTAGAGGCTACGTAATCTTCCACCTGGCAGCCAGTAGTTGCGGTCATCACGGATTTTTTTGCAGTGACTGCAAATGGGAAGAATGCCCTCAAGGGCTCCGACCTGGTCAAGGGCCTCCCGCAATTCGCGGATCTTCTCGACCAGACGGTCCTGGAGGTGAAGCATGCCGCAGCCGACCTCGATCCGGGCACGCAGTTCTCCCGGATCCCAGGGCTTGGCCAGGTAATCATCGGGTCCCGCCTGCAGCCGTTCAATGATGTCACCGCTTTCGTTCCGGGTGGTCAACATGATCAGATACGGCGGCTGATCCGTTTGATCGGCACGGACGTTCCGGACTACCCCAACCCCGTCTAGGCCTGGCATCATCCAATCGAGAACGGCAAGTCTGGGCGCATCCGGAGCCTGCGGCACGTCCCAGGCCTCGGCACCATCAGATGCTTCCACCACTTCATGGCCGCTTTTCCTGAGCACGGCCGACCACAGAGTTCGCGAAGTCGGATCTTCTTCGGCAATCAAGATTGGATACTGGAAACTGAAAACTCGAAATTGCAGATTTGACGTTTGTGTTCCGGCGGCCGAGCATCGCTCATCTTATTATCCTTTATCAAATTTCCAGCCTCAACCTTTCTTCCAGCCTGAGGCGTTGATTTTCCAGTTCCGGGGGGAGCGGCTGCAGGATCGACCTCCTCCAGGCTGTTGGGTCCTGAGAGGACCTTGTCTTCGCGGAGGGCCAGGCTGTAGATGCTCCGCAACCCCATGATCCGCGCATAGGCTTTCACGTTGTGCACCGCGCCGACGCACCCCAGCTTCTTTCGGTTACTGTTCCGCAAAGAGTTTTTCGTATTCCGTCATCAAGGCGTTGTATTCCCTGGTGATTTTTCCCATTTTCTCGTTGACCCTGGTCAGCTCGATGGTTGCTCTTTCGGTTTTGAGCTGGAGTTCCCCGCGTTCTTTTTTCAGAAGCTCATTCTGCTTGGCGAGTTTGTTGAGGAGTTTGGTGAGACGATCGAACTCCTGCACCCGACTGCGCAGCCGGAGGTTCTCCTTATGCAACCCGGCAGCCTGTAGGAGCCGCTTCTGCAAAAGTTGTCTTTCGGCCGCTTCATGCCGAAAAGCCTCCTCTCTGAGCTGGTTTTCCCTGGCCAGCTCGCGCTTCTCGTTGCGAAGCTTCACACAGGTGCGGAACAGACGGGTGCTGGCGGGTGTTTCCTCAGAAGCGAACTTGAACCGTTCTTCCCGCTCCTTCACCTCCTCTCCCAACCGGTCATTCTCAGCTTTGAGTTTGGTTGCCATCTCCTCAAGACACCCCTTCTCAACCTTCTCGGGGTCTTCCATGTAGCGGTGAAGTTGATCTCGTACTTCAAACAGGTTGCGTAGATTGGCATTGTTTTCCGTCAGCCTCTCGATCCGGTCCAGAAGGTTCTCCTCGACGCCGGCGGACCCCTTCGTTTCGTCCAGCAGGTCGCGCTGCTCATCGAGATCACTATGCATTTGCAGACTGCCCTCGATGAGCTGCGCAACCGCCTTGAGTTGCTCTCCTGCTTCTTCCGGCTTGACCTTCTGAAGCATCTCGCTCTGCTGTTCAAGGTCGCGCCTGAGTTGATTATTTTGCTTCGTCAGCTCCTCCATCATGGCCATGAGCTCCTGCTGTTTGGGATGGTCGGTGGTGAAGGAATGCAGCAGCTTCACCTGGTATTCCACCTTGGAGTTCAGCAGATTGTTCTTGGCTTTCAGGGAATGGACCATCTCCTGCCAATCGGCCAGCTGTTCGCCCTTCTTTCGCGCCACCAGGAGCTGCTGATGTTCATCCCGCATCAGGTTCTTGAGACTTTCGTTTTCCTTTTCGAGGACCAGTTCGCGTTCTGTGATTACCCCCTTTTTGACGTGATCGGCCTGAAGCACCTTGATCTTGTGCTTCAGGCTCATGTTCTCCTGAGTGAGCTGTTCGAACTCTTTCCGGTCGACGTAGTGATCCTTGAAAGCGTTCATTCTACCCTTCAAGGCAAGGTTCTCTTGAGTGAGGCGCCGGACTTCCTCCCGAGGGTCCAGACCGCACTCGTCGTCCTTACAGGTGAGAACGGCTGCAATCTTTTGGTTGAAGAGGCTGATCATGGCTACGGAATCGGTACCGAGGAAGCCGATCTCGCCCAGTTTGTTGAAACGGAACAGGAGTTCGTCAGAGGCCAGGATGAGCAAGGCGCGGAGGGATTGTTCCTTTTCGATCCTGGGTTTCAAGTTCGGGCTGAGTTCAAGGGTCTCCTTGAGGACGGCAATCTTCTGAGCAATCATCGACGCCCGGGGAAGCGCGGCCGCAGGGGGCTCCGGCCTCCCGCCGGCCCGGGGCATGGCACCTGTTCCATTTTGTTCCGCAGCCTCGGGAGGGGGTTGCCGTGAAGCTTCCTCCCCGGATCGAAACCAACCGGCAACCTTGGTAACCGTTGTCTTAATGATGCCATCCCGTGAATCTGATCCCAAGGGACCTCCTTCCGCATATTCCTGGAAACAGTTATTATTGGAGCCTCTTGGAAAAGTCCCTGGGGGTCATCCCGGCGTAGTCCGGAATCCAGGTTTTACAGCGACTTCCGACCCCCGGCTTTCGCCGGGGTGACGGGAATTGGAAGTTCCGCAGGAGGCTCATTGCTCGTTGATTTCGCTAAACCGCTCCCTGCTTTGCTTGAGCAGCTCGCCGGCGCGGAAGAGCTTGCCGACCTTTTCCGAGAGCAGTTGTTCCAGTTGCACCCTCGCCTGGCGCAGTTCTTCGGCGATTCGTTCCTTTTCTGTGTGTTTGAGAAGCAAGAGCTATACCAATGGTGGTTGGCGCTTTGCTGAAGGCCAGGGGCCGTGCCAACGCATTGCCTGGCGCGGTACTGGAGCTGAGTACCGTGCCTCAGAATAAAGTTACCATTACCCGAAGCGTCATTCCTACGAAAGCAGGACTTTCATACAACGGGGTGTAATCCCTTGCATGGGTGATTCCGGCGAAGGCGGGAATCCAGAAATATGGCCTGGCCCCCCCGCCTTCGCGGGGGCGACGGGTCGGAACTGGACACGTATTTGTGTGGCGCGGCACCAGGTGGCTGTCCGCGAATGCTCTCCACTCGTCACCCCGGTGAAAGCCGGGGGCCAGAAAACCTCACAAATACTGGATTACGGCCTCCACCGGAATGAAGGGAGCGCGCTCAGACCTCGTTCTCGGACAGCCTCCTAGGCAAAACCGCCGGCCCGGGACAGCTCCATAAGCTCGAGCAAGGCTTCATGGTCTTGCGGAGTGAGGCCGACAAAGCGGATCGCCACGCCGCCGCCCTCGGCATGGGCCGCAGCATCGATGATCTGCCAGACAACCTGGCCTGTTGCGGAGAATTCCGTTTGCTCGGTGGGAGAGATGATGATCCGGAGCTCTTGACCCGTTTGCGGGGGGAAGCGGCAGGCGATAAAAGCCCCGGCCGGGCTGAAGTTCTTCAGGACCCCGGCCTGAAGCCTGTCCGTCGTCAAAATAACGGAGGGCCAGTCCACCCTGGCTCGGGGTACCCGACGTCTCTCGCCTCGGTCTGCCGGGATTGCCTCATGGCCCGGCTGCGCCGCAACTGCGTCCAGCGGAGTTGTTGGCTGCGGCGTTTTAGGCAATAAGATGTTGAGCACCAAATTCTGATTCTCCTGGCAACAAGAGAGGATTCCGCCCATCTTCTTGACATAACGATGGCACAGCGGGAGGCCGAAGCTCTCACCACCCTCACCGAAAGGCCGGAACATCCCTTCCAGGTCCTTCGTGACAGGTCTGATCAAGGGATTCCTGAAATCAATGCGGACGTGATGGTCGTCCTCGTAACTCTTTACACTCACTGGACTTCCGTCCTCTATTGCCTCCATGGCGTTGCGCAGCAGATTGATGAAAACCTGTTTGAGAGCGTCCGGGTCTGCGACAACCGGGGGGAGTTCGGAATCCAGGTTCAGATGGCACCGTATCATCCTGCGTTCCATCTCCGGTCTAAGGAGGGCAACACTGTCACGGAGGAGCTCGTTGACGGAGCAGTCATGGTGAACGACCTCATCGGGCCTGAGATAACTCCTGATCCGCCCGACGACCTTCTCCAGTCGCTCCGCCTCTTGGAGAATGATGCGACACTCCGCCGCATCAGGAAAGCGTTTTATGAGCCTCTGGGCAAACCCGCCAAGAGCGACCAGCGGATTCCTGATTTCGTGCGCCACTTCGGCGGAAATCGCTCCAAGCGCCCTGAGCTTCTCTTTCTGGATCAAGGCTTTTTCCAGGAAGACCCGCTCGCTGATGTCCACCATGTAGCCTTCCATACGCTGCCGGTTTTCATCGGCATTGCGCCAGAGGGACGGCATGGATTTGACGGCCACCGTGATGAGGTGTCCATGCCGGTGAAGCAAGCGACATTCGGGCAGCATCACCTCATCACCCTTTTGAAACGCCGCTTGGAAACAGAACCTCACCCGTTCCCGCTCGTCGGGGTGGATGCACTCCAGAAACCAGCCCGGAATGTTCATCGCCTCCTCAGGCGTGTATCCGAGCACACCGAGACAGGCCTGATTGATAAAATCCATCTGAAAATCCCTGCGCATCACGTAGATGATCAGCGGAATAGTCTGAACCAGTGAGGCATAACGCGCTTCGGCCAGGCGTGCCTTCTCCATCAGCGTGCGACGCTCCTGGTAACGTTTGAGGCAGAGCTTTAGTTCGTGAGTGCTGAAAGGCTTCCGCAGATAGTCATAGGCCCCGAGTTTGATAGCCTGGACGGCATTGTCGAAAGTCCCGAAGCCGGTAATGAACACCACCTCGCACCGGGGATGCAGGGCCTTGATCTCGGATGCCAGTTCGAGTCCGCTTTTTCCGGGCAGGTTCATATCGACGAAAGCCAAACCAAAGTTTTCCCTTCGCGAAGCCGCCAGCGCCGAGTCGGGGTGTAGGAAGAGGATGGGTTCGTAGTTCTCAAGGCGCAGTACCTGACTGATCAGCTCACAGAGGGCGGTGTCATCGTCGACGACCAGCACCTTCTCCTTGCGCGACCCTTGCTGCTCCATCCCCCGCCTCCTCTCTGCCGGGAACTCAAATCGCGGTTTAAGCCGAACCGGAGACCAGAACCTTTCGGATGGTTTCCGCCAGCTCCCTGAGCGCAAGTGGTTTCATGAGCAATTTTCGGATCCCGATTGCTCCCGCTTTTTCCTCAGTGATGTTTTCACTGAAACCGGTACACAAAATGATGGGGATATTGGTGCGAAGGTGCAGGACCTCTCTTGCCAGCTCAGCACCGGTCATCCCGGGCATGGTATGATCGGTGATCACCAGGTCGAAAGCGGAAGGGTCGCTGCGGAACATGTCGAGAGCTTCCCGACTGTTGGTGGCCGTCGTCACCTGGTAACCCAACGGCGTGAGCATTTTCGCGCCGAGCTCGGCCAGCAGGCGTTCGTCGTCGACAAAGAGCACCCGCTCCTTGCCGGTGGGGAGCAGGCAGGACCCTTCCTCCGGCGGCTTGCCGGCTGCCATCTGGATTCTCGGCAGATAGACGCTGAAGGTGCTCCCTTTGCCGGGCTCGCTCTGAACGGTGACCGCACCGCCATAGCTCGACACGATGCCGTGCACGACCGACAGCCCCAGCCCGGTCCCTTCGCCGAGAGCCTTAGTGGTAAAGAAGGGGTCGAAGATCCTGGCAATGACATCGCGACTCATGCCGGATCCACTGTCGCGCACCAGAAGTCTCACGTAAGGGCCGGGCACGAGCTCCGGATGGGGCGATTGAAGATCCAGGTCCTCGTCGATGAGCTCAACCTCCAGGAGCCCTCCATGCTCCCGCATGGCATGGGCGGCATTGGTGCACAGATTCATGACGATCTGGTGAATCTGGGTGGGATCGGCATTCACCAATCCTCTGCTGCTGATCTCCTGCCGGATGTCAATAGTGGTCGGCAGGGAAGCACGGAGCATCTTCAGGGCCTCCTTGATCACAACGCTCAGCTGCAGGGCCCTGGGCGTATGTTCACCCTGACGGCTGAAGGTTAGAATCTGCCTGACCAGGTCCTTGGCGCGATCGACCGCTTTCATGACCTGATCCAGGGCGTCCGAGTCTCCTCCTTTCTGCTTATGCTCCATCATGGATATTTCCGTGAACCCCATGATGATTCCCAGAATGTTGTTGAAGTCGTGGGCAATGCCGCCGGCCAGCGTGCCAATGGCTTCCATTTTCTGGGTCTGCCGCATTTGCGCTTCCAGCTTGGCGCGCTCGTGCTGCACCCGCAGTTTGTCCGTCACGTCGGAGACAAAGCCCAGGAGGCAGGGACGGTCGTCCATTTCAAGCGGATAGGCTCGAATTTCCACATGGATCGTTTGCCCATCCTTGCGCAGGAACGGAACAGTGCTCACGATGGGGGGTTCCCGCTGAACCCTGGCCTCGGATTGGCAGTAAAAGAGGGAAAGTTGATCAGGGTGCCACAGCTCGACTTCATTCACCTCAAGGATTTCCTCGGAGGAATAGCCGATGATGCGGCAGACCGCCGGATTGGCGTAAATGAGTTTGTGGCTCAGGAGGTCCATGAGGAGAATGCCTTCCCCGGAGCCTTCAAAGAGGGTTCGAAAACGGCGCTCGGACTCCTTGAGCGCCCGCTCAATCTGGGACGCAATGATCACCCGGGCGGCGGAAGTGCTCAAAGCATCCAACAGCGCATCCTCCTCCGCGGTAATCGGCTGCGTGCTGAAAAGCGCCAGCACCCCAAGGGTTTCGCCGGCGGGCGGACGAATCCGGTAGCCGGCAAAGGAAACAAGATCCAGTTGCCGTGCCCATTCACGGTCGTGGATCTGGGGATCGTTCTCGACGTCGTTCGTCAAGAACTTGTGCTCGCGGCCGGAGGCCACCAAGCCGATTTTATAGGCACCCAAGGGAACGCGGCGATGGGTCGCGTCTTCAATATCGGAGTACCGACCGGAACTGGCCATGAGATGGAGACATTGTTCTCTACGTTCACAGACTTGCGGCGCCTCGGAGGCGGCGGCGTGGATACAGCCGTTTTTGCAGAGATCGCCGCGACCGATGCACCAGATACGGCAGAAGTCAGCTCCCAAAATGTCCACCACGCCATCGGTGATCATGCTCAGTTTTTGCTTCAGCTCACCGGGACTAAGCAGAGCCTGCTGCAGGTGATTTATCTTGTCCTGCTGCTCCAGGTACCTGGAGCGTATCAGTTCCGCCCGCCGCCGCTCCATGGCGTAGCGGACGGAACGGACCAGCAAAGCCCCGCTGATCTGTCCCTTGATAAGGTAGTCATCCGCGCCTTCGCGGATCGCCGCCAGGCTGATTTCCTCATCCAGATTGCCGGTCAGGACAATGACCACCACCGCGCGGCCGGCCACTTCCCTGATCCGGCGACAGGTGTCGATTCCCTGGGAGTCCGGCAGTCCCAGATCGACGAGCACCACGTCCACTCCGCCCCTCTCCAGGCGCAGCCTTGCCTCGCCCAGAGTCCCGGCGCATTCGAGGCGCACCTCCCGGGCCCCCTGCCCCCGCAACAGCTCCTGGACCAGCCTTACGTCCCGCGGGTTATCCTCGACGAGCAGAACGGTGGCCACCGTGCCATTCCGCCATGCCGGTACGCCTGGTATTTCCGCTCTTGCCAAAAGGGTGTTCATGGAATCGACTCCCGGACCTCAATCCCTCACCGACCTTGCGGGATTGCGGCGAATTGACGCCCGTTCCCCGTTGGGCAGCCTGACGATGGTGAGCCAGAAATCCTCGATGGAACGCACCATCTTCACAAATTGACCCAGGTCGATGGGCTTGGTGATGTAACAGTTGGCATGCAGGTTGTAACTCTTCAATACATCCTCTTCGTCGCTGGAAATGGTCAGGACAACGACGGGGATGCGCTTGAGGTTTTCGTCCCCCTTGATCTCCGCCAGGACCTCACGCCCGTCCTTTTTGGGAAGGTTGAGATCAAGCAGGATGAGGCCCGGCCGAGGGGCATCGGCGTACCTGCCTTCCCGGCGCAGGAAGGCCATCGCTTCCTCGCCGTCGCCTACCCGGTGGAGCACATTGCGGATCTTACTGGTCCTGAGCGCCTCTTGCGCCAAGCGCGCATCGGCGTTGCTGTCTTCCACCAGCAGAATGTCGATAGGCTCACCCAATGAGTATTGCGTCATGATGCCGCCTCCGTTTAGGTCCCTGCCAGGGTGAAGGTGAAGGTTGCCCCCTTGCCCGGTTCGGACTCGACGCGGATGGTCCCGCCATGCCGCTCGACGATCCGCTTGCAGAGCGCCAGTCCGATCCCGGTACCGGGGTATTCATCGCCGCTGTGGAGACGCTGAAAGATCTCAAACACTCGCTCGAAGTACTTGGGATCGATGCCGATCCCGCGGTCGGAGACCGAAAAATTCCACCATATTCGAGACGGTTCGCCACCCGTCCCCGCTTCCGGGGCGGCCGCCTTTCCGGAGTTCGCACGAACGTCCACCTGCGGCGGTTCACCCGGCTTGTTAAACTTCAGGGCATTGCTAAGCAGGTTCTGAAAAAGCTGAACGAGCTGCGCGCGGTCGGCCAGAACGCGCGGCAGCTCGCCAGTGGTGACCTTTGCGCCGGTGTCCTCGATCACTCCCTGGAGGTTTGCGAGAGCGTCCTCAAGGGCCTCGCGGGCCTCGAACAGCTCCGGGGGTTTGCCCCTGGTCGTTACCCGTGAGTACGTGAGGAGATCCTGGATCAGCCGTTGCATTCGGCATCTTCATCCAACTTGCCCTCATAGCGCTCGGCCAAAAGTTGAGTGTAACTGGAAACGACGCGCAACGGCTCCTGCAGGTCGTGTGAGGCAACGTAGGCGAACTGCTCCAGCTCGCGGTTGGAACGAAGGAGCTCTTCATTGAGCCGAAGCAGCTCTTCCTCAGCCTGTCGGCGGGCACTGATGTCCATGCCCACTCCCGTTACCAGGTCTCGGCTGGCGATCTGCGTGCGCCAGCCCGTCAGAAAGAAGGGTATTCCTTGACCGTTTCTGGCCTGCAGATTGGCTTCTACCGACGACTCGCCCTCGATGAAGACCTGATGGATGCGTTCGCGGACGAGCTGCCGTTCCTCGCGGGAAAAGAAATCGAGGAGACTCATGCCGACGACCTCCTCCGCCGAGTACCCGGAGACCAGCTCCAGATTCCGGTTCCAACGGACCAGACGACCGTCCGGCTCGATGAGATAGAAGGCTCCTGGCAGACTGTTGATCACCGTATCCGAAAACGCCTTTTCTTTGGCGAGTTCATCCCGGGAGACAACCGTGGTTTTGAGCTCCGCGGTCATGCGGTCAAAGGCCCGGGAGAGCGCTCCGAGTTCGTCCCGCGTGGAGGTGCCGACCTGGAGCTCCAGGTTGCCGCGACCGATTTCCTCGCTGCCGGCAACCAGCTTTCTGAGCGGCCGGGTGAGGGTGCGGGCAAAAAAGAAGGCCGCCAGGGCGGTGGCAGCGGCTGCGGCCAGGGCAATGGCGAACACCACCCAGCCCATCCGCACAATGGGATCGAAGGCCTCATTCTGGTCCAGTTCGGTGATCAGGGCCAACTCCCGCTCGGGCATCCATTTGAAAGCGCCGATGACCGGCACGCCGCGGTAATCACGGTAGACCATGACCCCGTTCGTTCCCCTGAGCGCGGCATTGACGCCTTCCGTCTGGACGGCCCGCTTCAGAGCGAAATTCTTGCCGAAACGGGGTTCGGTCACAAAGAAGTTGAAGCGGTTCACCAGGTAGGTGTCTTCCGTCTCGCTCAGACCCCGACCCTGCCCCATGATCCGCGTCAATTCCTCGAGGTCGAGCCGGCCGGCCAGCACGGCAACGAGGTTGCCCTGACGACCCCTAATGGGCGTGGCGATGATCATGACCACCTGCTCCAGCGACTGGGAATACGTTACGTTCTGGACGAAGGTGGCCTTCGCACCCTCGAGAAAGAAAGCCGCGCTTTCCCGGAACTTTCCTTCCTGGCGGGGGTCGGTGGAGATGAGGATGAGCCCGTCGCGAGGTCTAAGGACGAACACCTCCAGAAATCTTGTGCTTGCCACAAAAGGGATCAGGTGATCGGCGATAATCTGCGCATGCTCCTTCGTGTGCGTGGGGTTGGCAACGTCATGCTCCTCCATCACTGGGGCAAAAGCGTCTTTGAAGTAGGGACGGGCGGCCAACCGTTCCAAATCCTCCCGGTTGTCTTCGAGCCAGCGATTGAACTCGGCTTCCTTAAGAGTACTGATGGCGAGCAGATGGTTGGTGGTCTGCCGCATGATCGTTTCCCGACTGCTTTCGTAGGTGGCCATGCCCACCACGGCCAGTGGCAAAACGGCGATGAGGATGAAAAGCAGGGTGAGTTTTGGTGCCAGTTTCACTTGGTCCCACCTCGCTGGATCTCTTCCAGGAAACGCATGGTGTAAGCGCGGTCCACGTCGAATGGGTGGTCCAACATGTTCTCATCGCATAATACCTCATACATTCCCCGCCATATCTCGGCTCGCATCCAGCCGATGTGGTCCTCGCCGGTGTGCACCAACGGCAGCAGGCCTTCCATCATGGCCGTTTGAAATTGCGGATCTTTCACCCGGGCGTAATGCAGCGTTAGCGCCACCGCCTCCTGACTGTTCTGGATCGCCTCGCGCCATCCCCTGAGAGTGGCTCGCAGGAAGCGGCTGACCAATCCGGGGTGATCATTGATCGTCTCGTCCGCAGCGACCAGGGTATCTGAATAAAAATGGATGCCGTAGTCGCCGGGCCAGATCAGGTTGAGCTTGAGACCTTTCTCGCGGAGCAGGATGAGACCTCCCGTCGAAAAAGCCGCCGTCACCTCCACATCGCCCTCGATGAAGCCCGTGTAATTGGGATCGTAGGGAACAACCGTGATTCTGGAAGGGTCCAACCCCAACCTCTTAACCATGGCAAGAAATTGGAGTTCAAAATCCCTGTTCGCGCCGCCTTCACCTCCGGCAGCGACCTTCCTGCCGGGAAGATCCCGGGGACGAGTGATGGGGGAATCGGCCCGGGCCAGAAACACCACGGCGCTGCGACGGTAGATGGCGGCAATGGCCTGCAGAGGGATGCCACGGCCGCGGCTGAACAGGACATCTTCCGGGGTCGTCACCGCAAATTGGGCTCGTCCCGAGGCGACCGCCTCGGCGTTGTCTACCCCCTGTCCCCCTTCGAGAAACTTCACCAGGAGTCCTTCCGCGGCGTAGTAGCCCTTCTCCTGCGCCACGTACATGCCGGCAAACTGCGCCTGGTGAACCCACTTCAGCTGCACCGTCACTTCGTCGAGAGACTTCTGCTCCCGGTGCGGCTCACAGGCGGCAGCGGCAAGAAACAGCGCCAGCATTGAAAACCAGTAGCTCCTACTTCTCATGGTCCCGCCTCCACTCCAGCGCTCAGACCCCAAGGGTCCGCACCAGGGAAGGAAATGGGCTGCGTCGAGTCGCTTCCTGGACTCACCGTTCTTCGCGTAAAACGATCTAGGATGGGAAGCATCATGCAGTGTATTGAGTACGTGATATTTTACTCTGAGCGGGTTCGGTCGTTCATGTCGTGAGATTGAGACAAATGATGTAGCGCGATCGCTACACAGCGGAAGGTGCTGGAACGGCTGGGCGGTGGCTTTTTCCTACGGCAGAGATCTACCCTTTGCCGCCTGTCACACCGTGGTCGATGGCAAAGACGACCAGGGCGGCAAGGCTCTGCAAACCCAGTTTGCGCATGATCCGGCTGCGATAGGTGTCCACGGTGCTGGGCGCGATGTGGATGCGATCGGCGATTTCCCTGCTGGCAAGCCCCTCGACCACCAGTTGCAGGACCTCCCGTTCGCGTGCCGAGAGGAGTTCGAGAGGGTCTTCGTCAGGAGCTGCAAACCGCTGCTGGATGTAGGCATCGACCATTTCCTCGGAGAGTCTCGGGCTCAGAAACCGTCTTCCGGCATGCACGGTGCGCACCGCCGCAACCAGTTCGGCACTGCCTGAAGCTTTGATGATATAGCCGAGGGCGCCGCTGGCAAAGGCGCGGAAAACGTATTCCAGGTTCGCATGCATGGAAAGGATGAGCACTTGGGATTCGGGCACCGATTCGAGGATCTGGCGGGTTGCTTCGATGCCGTTCAGCTCGGGCATGGCGATATCGATGACCGAAACGTCGGGCCGCAGCTCTTTGGCTAAACGAACGGCTTCCCGCCCCTCGCCCGCCTCGCCCACGACGATCAGGTCGCCGGCGCGCTCCATGAGCAGGCGCAGGCCGTCGCGGACCACTTCGTGGTCATCGGCAAGCAGGACGCGAATGGACATAATCGGTTACCTCCACTCTTACCGCAGTTCCCTTGCCTGGGCCGGACTCGAGATGCAACTCCCAGCCCATCGCCAGGGCCCGCTCCCGCATTGCAATCAAGCCCCAACACGGCCTTGTGTTGGGCGTGGCCGGATCGAAGCCGATGCCGTCGTCGGTGACGGTGACCGCCAGCCCCACCGAAGACGCCTGGACGGCGATTGTCACGCTTTGCGCGCGGGCGTGTTTTCCCACGTTGGTCAAGGCTTCCTGCACAATTCGAAAAAGCGAGATTTCCTGCTCTCTGGGCAAACGGGGAAAAGGGGCAGGGCAGTGGACCGCTACCGTCAGGCCGCTGCGCCGGGCGAATTCATCCGCATACCAGCGGAGCACCGCCACCAGACCGAAATCATCGAGACCCGGCGGGCGCAGTTCCGCCATTACGTCGCGAACGTGATCCATGGTTTCCGCAACCAGTTCCTGAGAATCGTCCAGCCAGGTGCCGATAGCCGACAACCCCTCCGCCGGCAGCAGCTCGGACAGCATGTTCAGATTGAGATTCAAAGCCGTAAGGTTCTGGCCCACCCGGTCGTGGAGTTCGCGTGCCAGCTCCCGGTGGCTGGTTTCCTGCACTTCAATGAGCCGTCGGGCGAGGGTCTGCAGCTGTTCCCGGTTGAAGCGCAGGGCTTGCTCGGTCCGTTTACGCAGGGTGATATCGCGAATCACCATGCTCGTACGCAGTTCGCCCGACCGGTTGGCAAAGACCGCCGTCGACATTTCGCCCGGAAATTTCGTGCCACCCTTGCGGAAAAAGGTCAGTTCGCCGCGGAAACGGCCCGTGCGGGCGCGCTCCTCCAAGGCCGCTGCCAGGCGCGGGTCGGAGCCGTCCACCACTCCGCGCCGCCCCATGGCGATCAGCTCCGCCTCCGAATAACCGAACATGCGGCAGGCCGCTTGATTGGCCGCCAAGATCCGACCGTCGGGCACCGTCAACAGCACCGCATCCATGCTCGAGCCAACCAGCGACCGGTTGCGTTCTTCGCTCTCCCGCAAAGCCTCTTCCACTCTCCTGCGAGCGGATATGTCCGTGTGGATGATAACGGCCCCATTCTCGCCCTTCCCCAGCGGCGTTACGGACATGATGAACCAGCGCTCCAGGCCGGGGCTGTGACAGGGGTATTCCAGGGTAAAACAGGGCAGGGCCCCCTCCAGCACGGCCCGAATACCGTCGTGGGCGGTCATCGCGCCTTCGGACGATTCCCCGCGGCTCTCCCGGCAGATCTGCAGGTAGTTGACGCCGACTTCGGTGTTTCGTGCCGGCCGACCGGGTTCGGTGCCGTTCTCGATGGCAAACCGGCGCCAGGGGTCGTTCACGGCCATGATGACGCCGTTCGGGTCCACGACCGCAATATGGGAAGAGACGGAATTGAGGATGGCCTGGGTGAATTCATCTCTCTCCCGGACCAGCTCTTCAGCCCGTTTGCGCTCGGTGATATCCCGTCCCACCGACTGGATCTCTTCGAGTCTTCCCTCCGCATCAAAGAACGCGCGATTCACGAATTGCATCCAGTGCACTTGGCCGGAACCCGCATAGACCCGGTTCTCGATCATCACGACCGGATTGGTCGGCGAGAGCCGTCGGAGCTGGGCCTCGATGCCCGGCACGTCGTCGGGCACCGCCATGGGCTGCCACTGCTTCCCCAGGAGCTCGTGGGATGGTTTCCCAAAGAATCGGCAATAGACACTGTTGACAAAGGTGAACAAGCCGTCGCTCCGAAAGCGGCTGATGACTTCCGTCTGGTCTTCGACCACGGTGCGGTACCGTTCCTGGCTCTTCCGACACTCGATCAGCTTCAGATGCAAGTCGCGGACCAGCTGCCTGGCTGCCTCGAGCGACAGTGCCTCCAAATCCGGCAAATCCATAGTTCCAGCTTCTGTGGAGAGAGACCGTCCCGAAGCCACCGACAACGGATATTGCCCAAAGCGCGCTTGCTCTGAAGCCGTCTGCCCGTCGCTCATTGAGGGCGCTGATGCCACGGTTTCTTGAGAACTATGGCATCGCCCCTTTCTGTTAGTCGTCATTTTCGGTGTCCCTGGACATGGTGAACCTGCTTATAGCCAAAAACATAGACCCTTCCTCATTCATGCAGCCGAAGCGGAATCGCTCCAGCCGCAACCGCAGGACGTCCCTCGATCCTGCGCCCGGGCGCCGACCATGAGGCCTGGACACTTTTTCCCGGTCATTCTAATCCGCTCCATGAGCCGCAGTCAAAACCTCCTTGATGGCGTTCTCAATGCGGTTACCTGAATCGTGCGATTCTGTCCGCGTCTTCCCGTCATGCCAGCGAAAGCCGGGATCCGGAGAGGGTGTGCAAGTTCCTGGATTCCTGCCTTCGTAGGAATGACAAATCATGGTTCCTGGAGCAGGAATCGCTCCATACAGGGATCAATATCGGCCAACAAATCCAGTGATACTCTTCTTTTACTCATGAACCGCCGCCAAAAACCCGATTATAGGATTTGAAGCCACAATTTTACCCATCCCATCCGTATGCCTTCATGACGGAGTATTACGAAAATCAATGCGACTTGTTCGCGGTAGTGCTGAGAAACGACGATACCTGCAAGCATTTCAAATGGGCGGGAAAGACTCTTTCCAGGCAGAGGAATGGCCGGGGAGAGGAAGTGTGGGCGAGCACCTCATCCGTCCACCCTGCCACCAGCGCTGTCCAGTTTATTAGACGGTCGCCAACCGTTGCCCCGTATGGAATGACTCCTGCTTGTCCAATATCCGAACTTGCTGCGTCTCGTTTGTTGGACTGGCCGGCTTTCCACCGGCACGGTGCTGCTCGATGTTCTGCTCCGGCACCCGTCATGAATGATTTTCCGGCAAATCCCGAATTACCCCCCTGCTGCAAGAGACTGGGGTCAGTGCTGTTGAGTTAGGCCGAAGAATGCGGGTGGACGTGAAGCCCACGGGAATCGTTGTCATGCCTCGCACAGGGGCGGTCTTGATCCCCCCGCCCGGGAGCTTCTCCGAAACGCTTGATACAACAAAATTGGGGACTGGGGTGAGGGAGTTGCCGGCTCACTCACTGGCATGGAATATGCTCTGGAGCGGAAATAAGGGTTGTGTCTGCTATGGAAGAAAAGGTTTTTGCGATGCATACGATCATTTTCTTTGTGCCTTCCGAAACGCCCTGGTTGAGGCAACTCATGGATGAAGCTGCCCGCCGCCTGCCCC
>Ga0302250_1000448_pt1 | contig 40457 bp, 35 predicted proteins | sample AAG_RA_Asp_MG_FD_193536 | JGI IMG/M metagenome (GOLD analysis project Ga0302250, IMG submission 193536) | Enriched activated sludge microbial communities from anaerobic digester in WTTP, New Holstein, Wisconsin, United States - AAG_RA_Asp | ecosystem: Engineered > Bioreactor > Anaerobic >...
ATTCTTGGGGTGGCGACTCTTGCCGGGGTTGGCGAGGGCTTCGGGCTCTGAACGAGCAAAGCCACGCCGGGAGCGGCGTGGCCGAATCGAGGTTGCGTCAGTTGTCGCTGTCTTCCCAGGCGCGGGAGCGTTCGACGGCCTTTTTCCAGCCCTTGTACTTCAGTTCGCGGGCTTCCGCAGCCATCGCCGGCTGGAACGTGCGGTCGACGTTCCACTTCTTGGCGATTTCCGCCTTGTCCTTCCAGAAGCCGACGGCCAGTCCGGCCAGGAAAGCCGCGCCCATCGCGGTGGTTTCGGTGACCTTGGGGCGGTCCACCGGCACGCCGAGGATGTCTGACTGGAATTGCATCAGGAAGTTGTTGGCCACCGCCCCGCCATCGACCTTGAGCGCCTTGAGCGTGATGCCGGAGTCTTCCTGCATGGCCTGGAGCACGTCGCGGGTCTGCAACGCGATCGATTCCAGCGTGGCGCGGACGATGTGGTTGCGGTTGGCGCCGCGGGTCAGGCCGACGATCGTGCCGCGGGCGTACATGTCCCAGTACGGCGCGCCGAGTCCGACGAAGGCGGGAACGACGAAGACCCCGTTGGTGTCCGGTACGGCGGCCGCCAGTTCTTCGGACTGCGCCGCATTGTCGACAAGCTTGAGTTCGTCGCGCAGCCACTGCACCGCGGCGCCGGCGACGAAGATCGCGCCTTCCAGTGCGTACTCGACCTTGCCGTCAACGCCCCAGGCAATCGTCGTCAGCAGGCCGTTGCGCGATGGGACCGGCGTTTCGCCAGTGTTCATCAGCATGAAGCAACCGGTGCCGTAGGTGTTCTTGGCCATGCCGTCCGCGAAGCACGCCTGCCCAAACAGCGCCGCCTGCTGATCGCCGGCGACACCCGCGATCGGAATCTCCGCGCCGCCAAATGTCTGGTGGTCGGTGCGTCCGTAGACGCAACTCGACGGCTTGACCTCGGGCAGCATGCAGGCGGGAATCTCCAGTTCGTCGAGGATCTTCGGGTCCCATGCGAGTGTCCTGATGTTGAACAGCATGGTGCGCGAGGCATTGGTGTAGTCGGTCACGTGGATCTTGCCGCGGGTGAGGTTCCACATCAGCCAGGTGTCAACGTTGCCGAAAAGAAGTTCCCCTTTTTCGGCGCGTGCGCGAGCCCCATCTACGTTGTCGAGGATCCACTTGATCTTGGTGCCGGAGAAATACGCATCGACCACCAGTCCGGTGTTCTCGCGAACGTAGGCTTCCAGGCCGCGTGCCTTCAGGTCGTCGCAGATGCCGGCGGTGCGGCGGCATTGCCAGACGATGGCGTTGTAGACCGGCTTGCCGCTGGCCTTTTCCCAGACGATCGTCGTTTCGCGCTGGTTGGTGATGCCGATCGCCGCGATCTCCTCGGGACGGACGCCCAACTTTTCCAGCACCTCACGGGCGACACCGCTTTGCGATCCCCAGATCTCCATGGGGTCGTGCTCGACCCAGCCGGCTTTCGGGTAGATCTGGGTGAACTCCTTCTGCGCGACGCCCACGCTCTTCCCTGATTGGTCGAAAAGAATCGCGCGCGAACTGGTGGTGCCTTGGTCGAGCGCCAGAACGTATTTCTTCGTCATTTCCCCGCGTCCTTGTGTCTGATTGTGCTATGCCGCGTGTTCTGCAAAATACTCGTCGAACTTGGCCTGGGCCTGGTCTTCGAAGAGGATTTCGCAGGCCTCCATCAGGCCTTCCGCCCGGCGAATATCCTCTTTCCGCACGACAAGAGCAATCTTCGAGCGCCGGCGCAGGAAATCATCCAGCTTGGTAATCATTTCCTGCTGCTTGGCGAGGCGTATTTCACAGCGGAGGTAGTCGGTGCCCTTGATCAGGATCTCTGCCTGGCGCGGATCCTCGCGGATGTCGGCCAGCAGTTCCAGAGCCTGCCGGTCGTAACGCCGCCACAGGCGCTGGCTGAGCTGCTCGATTGCGTCGGGCGAGGTGTAACCGTCGAGATTCATCTGCTTCGCCTGTTGCATGTACTCGTCGTAAACCGAGCGATGCGGCTCGCCGTACCACTTGTAGTCGGGATTGTCGAGAAGTATCCCCATCGCGGACACGTAGCTGGCGACCTCGTTGCCGACGTTGACGCAATCGGTCAGCTTGCCGCCAAAGATGCTGATGTGGGCCGTTTCGTTGCTGATGTCGATCTCGTGCTTGCGCGACATCTGCAGCCAGTCGCGCTCGTTCCCCTTGCCGTTGCCCGTTCCGACGACCAGAGGCCGGACGCCGCAGCGCTCGGCGATGATGTCCTCGCGCGTGAGCGGCTTCTTCAGGTTGAGGCGTTTGTTGATGTTGTCCAGCACGAACAGGCGATCTTCTTCCGTCACTTCGCTGAACGGCGATTCAGTGCGCGTATCCGTCGTTCCAACGCACGTGCGAACGCCCATCGGGATGACGAAGAACAGGCGGCCGTCATCGGCGAAGAAGGTCAGCACGCGGTGGCTTTTCGTTATCTGCGGAACGATCAGGTGGATGCCCTTGGAGAAGACATGCCGGTGCGCGGTCTTTTCGCCGGTCTTCTGGTTGTGTTCGTCGACGAACGGCCCCGCGGCGTTGATCAGAACCTTCGAGCGGATCTCGAACTCGCGGCCGGAGATGCCGTCGCGCGCCCGGGTGATCCAGATGCCGTTTTCGCGACGGGCGCCGAGCGATTCGACATAGTTGGCGGCGATGCAGCCGCGATCCATCGCCGAGCGGATGAACTGAAAGACGAAGCGCGCGTCGTTGTCGTGCAGGTAGGCATCGGAATACTCGAAGCCACCGTAGAAATTGTCGGTGCGAATGACCGGTTCCTCGGCATTGACCGTGCGCCGCGGCAGCCAGCGCGGGGTTTGCGTGAAGCCGCGGCCGAAGAACCAGTAGAGCCAGGTGCCGAGCCAGATGAAGCGCGGGGGGAAGCGGAATCCCTTTTCGATCGTCGAGTAGAAGCGGATTTCCTTGACCCGCGACGGGTAGTTCTCCATCAAGTGGTTGCGGCTCTTGCACAATCCCCAGACGAGTCCGAAATCATTGCTTTCCAGGTACTTGATGCCGCCCCATGCCAGGTTGCTCGACTGTTGACTGGTGAACCCGGCGAAATCGCGCTGGTCGATCAGCGCGACGCGCGCACCTTTGCCGGAAAGGGCTGCGGCGGAAACGGCTCCATTGATGCCGCCGCCGATGATCAGTGCGTCGAATACGCCCTGGTCGAGTTTGTTGATATTGCTGTCACGGAGTCTCATTGATATGCGCCAATATGTTCGAAGTGGTTCGAAGAGTTCTAAATCGAACTTAATTGTAGCCAATTATGTTTTATAACGAACATATTTTCTTTCCTGGCAACGAAGGCGGCTCGGTGGGCGGCGTCTGTCAGGTTACAATTTGCGTCACAAACATGTATATAGTGGTCAGGGGGGGCGTTTCATGAAGAGTCGAATTTCGCAAACGAATCTTTCGCCGAGGCATTTCGAAATCATCGAGATGGCAAAACGCAACGGCTTCCTGTCGACGGAGGAGCTGAGCAGGACACTCGGGGTTACTGTGCAGACGATCCGGCGTGACATCAACGAATTGTGCGAACAGGGCATGTTGCGGCGATACCACGGCGGAGCCGGCCTGGCGTCGAGCGTGCAGAACGTCGATTATCCGACGCGGCAGGTGCTGAACCACGAAGAGAAGATTCGCATCGCGCGCATGGTGGCGGATTACATCCCGGACAACGCCTCGCTGTTCATCAACATCGGGACGACCACCGAGGAAGTGGCCAAGGCGCTGCGTGACCACAAGAATTTGCGGGTGATCACCAACAACCTGAACGTGGCCAACGTCCTTTGTGACAATCCGAGTTTCGAGGTCATCGTGGCCGGGGGCGTGGTGCGCAGCGACCGCGGCGTCATCGGCGAATCGACGATCGATTTCGTGCGCCAGTTCAAGGTCGACTTCGGCATCATCGGCATTTCCGGGATCGACGAGGACGGTACGCTGCTCGATTTCGACTACCGCGAGGTGCGCGTGGCGCAGGCGATCATCGAGAACGCGCGCCAGGTGGTTCTGGTGACCGATCATACGAAGTTCAGTTGCAATCCGATGGTCCGCTTGTGCCACATTTCGGATATCGATGTCCTGTTTACGGATTGCCAGCCGCCGGAAAGCATCCTGGTCGAACTGGGCAAGGCGAAGGTCGAATTGCACGTCAGCGAGGCAGGCGCGGAGCCTTCTGCCTGATCCGGCCGTTCCCGGCGATCGTCGGGCCGGTGATGTGCTCCGGTCTGGCCTTGAAATCCGCAACGGAAACCCCATGTAGCCTCGGCTCGCAGGTCGCCGGCGCGTGCGCCGCGCTGCACAATTATCACCAATCCCGGTAAATCAACGTCTTACGGAGTTATTCATGGGCGCCAACAAGGAAACCCTCGGCTTTCAGGCTGAAGTCAAGCAACTGCTGCACTTGATGATCCACTCGCTGTACAGCAACAAGGAGATTTTTCTGCGCGAGTTGATCTCGAATGCTTCCGACGCCTGTGACAAGCTGCGTTTCGAGGCCTTGAACAATCCGGCGCTATATGGCGACGATTCGGAACTGAAGATCCGCTTGTCCTTCGACAAGGAGGCGCGCACCCTGACCATCTCGGACAATGGCATCGGCCTTTCGCGCGAGGAGGCCGTCGAACACCTCGGCACGATCGCCAAGTCCGGCACGCGCGAGTTCTTCTCGGCGCTGACCGGCGACCAGGCCAAGGATGCGCACCTGATCGGCCAGTTCGGCGTCGGGTTTTACTCCTCGTTCATCGTTGCCGACAAGGTGACGGTGATTTCCCGTCGGGCCGGGCTGGAGGCCAGTCAGGCGGTGCGCTGGGAATCGGCCGGCGAAGGCGATTTCAGCGTGGAGATGGTCGAGAAGGCCGGGCGCGGCACGGACGTCATCCTTCATCTCCGTGACGGGGAAGACGAGTTCCTGTCGAACTGGAAGCTGCGCCAGATCGTGCGCAAATACTCCGACCACATCACCCTGCCGATCCTGATGAAGAAAGAGACGTGGGACGACGAGAAGAAGGAGCAGGTCGTCACCGACGAGGACGAAACGATCAACCAGGCCTCCGCGCTGTGGGCCCGGCCGAAGTCGGAGATCAGCGACGAGCAGTACAAGGAGTTCTACAAGCACGTCGCGCACGACTTCGAGGAGCCGCTTGCCTACATCCACGCCAAGGTCGAAGGCAAGCAGGAATACACCCAGCTCCTGTACGTTCCGCAGCGTGCCCCGTTTGATCTGTGGGACCGCAACGCGCGCCACGGCGTGAAGCTTTACGTGCGCCGCGTGTTCATCATGGACGATGCCGAACAGCTGATGCCCTTGTACCTGCGTTTCGTGCGCGGGGTTGTCGATTCGAATGACCTGCCGCTCAACGTTTCGCGCGAGATCCTGCAGGAGTCGAAAGACATCGAGACGATCCGCGGTGGTTGCGTGAAGAAGGTGCTGTCGATGCTCGAGTCGATGGCTGACAGCGAGGATGCCGCCGAGAAGGAGAAGTACGGCAAGTTCTGGACCGAGTTTGGCCGCGTGCTCAAGGAAGGTGTCGGCGAGGATTTCGCCAACAAGGAGCGCATCGCCAAGCTGCTGCGCTTCGCCTCGACTCAGTCCGATACGCCCGACGAAACCGTGTCGCTGGCCGATTACGTCGCGCGCATGAAGGAAGGGCAGGAGAAGATCTACTACGTCACCGCCGAAACATTCACCGCCGCGAAGAACAGCCCGCATCTCGAAATCTTCCGCAAGAAGGGTATCGAAGTGCTGCTGCTCTCCGACCGCGTCGATGAATGGGTCACCGGCCACCTGACCGAGTTCGATGGCAAGCAGTTGCAGTCCGTCGCCAAGGGCGGCCTCGATCTCGGCAAGCTGGAGGATGAAGCCGAGAAAAAGGAAGCCGAACAGGCCGCCGACGAGTTCAAGGAATTGCTGGAAAAGATCAAGACATCGCTCGGCGAGAAGATCAAGGAAGTGCGCGTGACGCACCGCCTGACCGATTCGCCGTCGTGCATCGTTGCCGACGAGCACGACATGGGCGGCAACCTGGCGCGCATCCTCAAGGCGGCCGGGCAGAAGGCGCCGGAGATGAAGCCGATCCTCGAGATCAATCCGAAGCACCCGGCCGTGCAACGCCTGAAGTACGAGGAAGCCCGCTTCGACGACTGGGCCAATCTGCTGCTCGAACAGGCGACCCTGGCCGAAGGCGGCACGCTGGAGGATCCGGCCGGCTTCGTCAAGCGCATCAATGACCTGATGCTGGCGCTGACGGGCAAGTAAAGGCGTTCAAAGAGACACCGGGCACAACGAACACAGCGAGAATCGAACTGCTTTTCGTTGTGTCAGCTGTGCCCTTGTGTCGAATGTTTTTTTGTTTTGCTGCTCAATTCTGACAACGTGATCAGCGCGGTAAGTGGAGCTTGCGCCAGCATAGGTAAACGAGCGGGCAAGCAAATAGCCAAGAAGCCGCGGAGAGTGTGAGCGTGACGACAAACTCAAGATCGGCAACCTCTTCAGCATTGCTGGATTGGTAGTACGAATCGACCCACTCCCAGAGCGGCTTTGGAAGCGTCGGGAAAGATGCGGGATAGGTTACCCACAAATGTGCGGTGAATACCGAAACAACCAACCACGCGGCAACGACGAGGGCTATGCCTCGCGCTTTCGTCATCGGACCACTACCTTTCCGTAGGCAGAAAGCCTGGTGCCGGGGATAGAAGCTGGTTTTATGCTCCTGAGTACGCTTCTGAGGTGCTGAAACTCACCGGGCTTGTCGATCACAATGCGAAGGTTTTCCATGAAGGATGGGCGAATTCTTCTCACAGGCCTCCCGCCGATCCTCAATTCTGAAATCGAGACGCTGATCCTCGGCAGCTTTCCTTCGCCGGCATCACTGGCCGCGCGCCACTACTACGCGCACAAGCAGAACCAGTTCTGGCGGGTAATGGCCGCACTCCTCGGCGAGCCTCTGGCGACGTTCGATTACGCCGAAAAGCAGCGTTGTCTGCTGCGCCATCGCGTCGGTGTGTGGGACGTCTATCGCACCTGCCGGCGCGAAGGGGCGCTCGATTCGGCGATCGAGGCGGCTGAGCCGAACGATTTTTCGCTGCTCAAAAAACAAGCGCCGCGATTGCGGCGCATCTGCTTCAACGGCAAGGCATCAGGGAAATTCGAACGCTGGTTTGCCGGGCAGGGGTACGAAACGCGTGTCCTGCCCTCAACCAGTCCTGCCTACACGTTGTCATTCGCCCGCAAGGTGCAACTCTGGCAGGAAGCGTGGGCGGCCGGTTAATGCGTTCTCCTGCCAGGGAGCGGCGCTACTTCTTTTTTGCCTTCAATTGGTCGCGGACGCACTGCTTGTATTTGGCCTTCGGCGCGCCTTTGCAGGCCGCTTCGGCTTTCTTGCGTGCTTCGACGCGTGCGATGCAGCGGCCGACATTCTTCGAATTGGCGCACTCGCTTGGGACCGGCGGCGGCACCGCTTTCCTGGTCTCGGCGGGCGCGGGTGGCGGGGACGCCGGGACCGATACCGGGGCGGGGTCGGGGACGAGGCCCGGTGCACCGGGGACGCCGGCGGGGCCCAGCTGCGCGTAGACCGGCAGGGCCATTGTCGCCAGCAGGGAAAGAAGAAGCACAACGCTTTTCATCGAAACTCCGAGGATGGGTGGGGCAGGAGTGGTGCAGGAGTAAGGCAAGGTCAGCCGCGTGCGCGATTGTATCCGCACCCGGGCCCTTGCGTCATCAAGAAATTATCCAGAATGAATGGGCTTTACGTTTCCTGCCGTTGAGCAGACAAGAACGAGTCGGGTATAGTTCCCCGGGTCTTTTCCCAGGATCGAATCCCATGGCCGCGCCGAGTCAGCAGTCCCTTCCCGAACATCGACTGACCGTTCCCGAGGTGCTAGGCATGCTGGTCGAGGATGGTCTGGCCGACCGGGCCGAGGCTGATGCGTTGATCGCCGAGGTGCGGTTGCGGCGTTTGTCGGCTCATCCGCTGGCAATCATCGCCGAGCAGAAATGGAAATCGCTGCAGCCGCCGTTCCGGCCGCTGACCCTGGAAGAACTCGGTGAATGGTTCGCCGCACGGTTCGGGCTGGAGTACTTCCACATCGATCCGCTCAAGGTTGATTTCACCTCGGTGACCGACGTCGTCTCCAGCGCCTACGCGACGCGTTTCGGCATCCTCGCGGTACGGGTGACGGCCAGCGAGATCGTCTTTGCGACCACTGAGCCGTTCCTGCGCGAGTGGGAAAAGGAAATCGAGTCGATCACCAAGAAGCGGATCCGGCGGGTGATTTCCAACCCGGTCGACGTGGCCCGCTATCTGGTCGAGTTCTACAACCTTGCGCGTTCGGTCAAGAAGGCGGCGCAGCTGGGGAGCCAGAGCGCCGGGCTGTCGTCGTTCGAACAACTGGTTGAACTCGGGCGCTCCAACCGCCAGTTCGACGCCAACGACCAGCACATCGTCAACATCGTCGATTGGCTGTGGCAGTACGCCTTTGAACAACGCGCCAGCGACATCCACATCGAGCCGCGCCGCGAACTGGGCATCGTGCGTTTCCGCATCGACGGCGTGCTGCATCAGGTTTACCAGATTCCGATGAGCGTGATGGCGGCGATGGTCAGCCGCATCAAGATCCTCGGGCGCATGGACCTTGTCGAGAAGCGTCGCCCGCAGGACGGGCGCATCAAGACGCGCACCGCTGACGGACTGGAGGCGGAACTCCGTTTGTCCACGCTGCCGACGGCCTTCGGTGAAAAGCTGGTGATGCGCATCTTCGACCCCGAAGTGCTGGTGCGCAATTTTTCCGACCTCGGCTTTTCCGACGAGGATCGCAAGCGCTGGGAATCCATGTCGAACAGCCCGAACGGGATCATCCTGGTGACCGGCCCGACCGGTTCCGGCAAGACGACGACGCTCTACTCGACGCTGAAGCAGCTGGCCACGCCGGAGGTCAACGTCTGCACCATCGAGGACCCAATCGAAATGGTCGAGCCGGCGTTCAACCAGATGCAGGTGCAGACGGTGATCGACCTGACCTTCGCCGAAGGCGTGCGCGCGCTGATGCGGCAGGATCCGGACATCATCATGGTCGGCGAAGTCCGCGATCTGGAGACCGCCGAGGTCGCCATCCAGGCGGCGCTGACCGGCCACCTAGTGCTGTCGACGCTGCATACCAACGATGCCCCTTCCGCGGTGACGCGGCTGCTCGATCTTGGGCTGCCGTCCTACCTGATCAGCGCGACGATGCTCGGGGTGATGGCGCAGCGGCTGGTGCGCGTGCTCTGCCCGTCGTGCAAGGAAGCGCGGCCCGCGACGGCCGAGGACGACGCGATGTGGGATCGCCTGGTGGCGCCGTGGAAGGCCAATCGCCCCGCGCAGTTCCATCACCCGGTCGGCTGCCTCGACTGCCGCATGACGGGGTATCGTGGCCGGATCGGGTTGTACGAGATCCTGACGCTTTCGCCGGACATGAAGCAGTTGATCAGCGAGAATGCCGAGATCGCCAGAATCCGCGACCTTGCCTACCGCGAAGGCATGAAGCCATTACGGATCTCCGGCGCGATGAAGGTGGCGGCCGGGTTGACGACGCTGGCCGAAGTGTTCAAGGTTGCACCGCCTTCCGAGCGGGTGTGACGGGCCTCAGGCGAAACAGGGTGTATTGCGGTTTTCCGCGTTTTTTCAGCGTCTTGTGTGTCAAGACGGCTTCCGATGAGCGATAATGGCGAATTATTTTTAAGCCTGCCCGGCTTGTGGCGCAGGCGGGTCTCGTGGAAGGTTCTGAATGAAACGTGTTGATGATTTCCGTTTGCGGCTGGGCGACAAGGAGCTGGTGCCGATCGTTATCGGTGGGATGGGCGTCGATATCTCGACGGCTGATCTGGCGCTTGAGGCAGCCCGGCTCGGCGGCGTCGGACACATTTCCGACGCCATGATCAACACGGTGACCGATCGCCGCTTCGACACCAAGTTCGTCAAGGAAAAGCTCAAGCAGTACAAGTTCAACGTTGCCAATCCGAACAAGGCGGTCGTCCAGTTCGACCTTGGCCAGCTGGCCGAGGCGACCAAGATGCACGTCGGCCGGACGATGGAGCGCAAGCGTGGCGATGGCCTGATCCTGGTCAACTGCATGGAAAAGCTGACCATGAACGCGCCGCGCGAGACGCTGAAGGTGCGGCTCGAGGCAGCCCTGGACGCGGGCGTCGACGGCATCACGCTGGCCGCCGGCCTGCATCTCGGCTCGTTCGCGCTGATCGAGGATCACCCGCGCTTCCGTGATGCCAAGCTGGGGATCATCGTTTCCTCGCTGCGCGCGCTGCAGTTGTTCCTGAAAAAATCGGCGCGGACCGGTCGTCTGCCCGACTACATCGTCGTCGAGGGGCCGCTGGCCGGCGGGCATCTGGGTTTCGGCCTGGACTGGGCCAAGTACGACCTGGCGACGATCGTCGCCGAGATTCATCAATACCTGCTGGCCGAGAAGCTCGATATTCCGCTGATCCCGGCGGGCGGCATCTTCACCGGCAGCGATGCCGTGAGCTTCCTGGAGAATGGCGCGGGCGCCGTGCAGGTGGCGACACGCTTTACGGTGACCAACGAATGCGGTCTGCCGGATCCGATCAAGCAGAAATACTTCGAGGCGAACGAGGACGGGATCGAGGTCAACATGATCTCGCCGACCGGCTATCCGATGCGCATGCTGTCGAACAGTCCGGCGATAGGCGACGGCATCCGCCCGAACTGCGAAGCCTACGGTTACCTGCTCGACGCCAACGGCAACTGCTCGTACATCACCTCGTACAACCGTGAAGTGGCGGCACATCCGGGCGCCAAGCGCGTGTCGGTGATGGACAAGACCTGTCTGTGCACGCAGATGCGCAACTTCGACCTGTGGACCTGCGGCCACTACACCTATCGCCTGAAGGACACCACCCGCAAGCAGGATGACGGATCGTTCCGCCTGCTGACCGCGGAGCACGTGTTCAAGGACTACCAGTTCAGCACCGACGGAAAAATCGCGCTGCCGGAATAAGGCGGCAAGCGCCATGCTCAGTTACCGCCACGCCTTCCACGCCGGCAACCATGCCGACGTGCTCAAGCATCTGGTGCTCATCCAGCTGACCCGTTACCTCGGCCAGAAGGAAAAACCGTTCTGGGTGATCGACACACACGCGGGGGCGGGCGCCTACGAATTGGAAGGCGGCTATGCCGCCAAGCTGGCGGAGTACCGCGGCGGCATCGGCCGCTTGTGGGAGCGGTCGGACCTGCCGGCGCCGGTCGCCGATTACGTCGAACAGGTCCGGCGCTTCAACCCCGACGGGCGTCTGCGCAAGTATCCCGGCTCGCCGTTCTTCAGCCTCTGGACGCTGCGCGAGCAGGACCGACTGCGGCTGTTCGAACTGCACAGCACGGATGCGCGCCTGCTGCGCTCGAACTTCCTCGACGCGGGGAAACAGGTGATTGTCGAGGATTCGGACGGCTTCGCCGGACTCCGCGCCCTGCTTCCGCCGCCACCGCGTCGCGGACTGGTCCTTATCGATCCGTCGTACGAAGAAAAGCAGGATTACGAGCGGGTCATCCAGGCGCTCAAGGAGGCTCTGACGCGCTTCCCCGGCGGCACCTACGCCGTCTGGTATCCGCAATTGACCCGTATCGAGTCGCGCGAACTGCCGCAACGCCTGAAGCGGCTGCCGGGCAAGGGCTGGCTGCACGTCGCGCTGCGCGTGCGGGAGCCGGCGCGCGACGGCTTCGGGATGCACGGCAGCGGCATGTTCGTCATCAATCCGCCGTGGACGCTGCACGAAACGCTGGCCGGTAGCATGCCGTTCCTGGTCGAGGTGCTGGGCGAGGATGCTGGCGCGGGATTCATTCTGGAGCAGCAGGCGGTCTGAGTCACTTCCTCGTCATACCGGCGAAGGCCGGTATCCAGTGTCGGAGAGCAATCGTCGAGTGTACCCCTGGACCCCGGCCTTCGCCGGGGTGACGAATTCAGAGGTTGTCGCGCCTCTGATCAACACTGCAACTGTTCGATCCGTTCCTTCAGGCGCTGGATGCCGCGCTCCGGCGAGGTCAGCACCGGCACGTCGCTCGGTGGCATGCCGGCCAAGGCACGGGCCATCGAGGCTTGGGCGAGGACAACCACGTCGGCGTTTCCGAGCGCGTCGCGCAGTCCGGCGGCGACGATGCGGTCGTGCGTTTCGTTGTCGCCGGCCAGCAGCGCCTTGAACGCGTCGGCCATCAGCGTCGGACGGACATCGACATCGGCGCCGGCTGCGCGCGCCCGGCGCTGCAGGTAGTCGAGCGTCGGCCGGAGGGTGGTTTCCACCGTGGCGAGCACCGCGATGCGCGGCCCCTTGCGGATGGCTTCCTCGATCATCGCCTCGTCGATCCGCGTGACCCGCATCCGGGTGAGGAACTGGCACTGTTCGACGCTGCCGCCGATCGACGAGCAGGCGGTCATGAAGATTGCGCAGCCGGCTTTTTCTGCGGCCTGCACGTAGCCAGCGATACGGGCGTTGATCTCGGGCGTCGGTCCGCCGTTCTTCATCACCTCGCGGATCATGGATTCCTCGACGAAATGAACGATTTCGACGCCGGGCATCGCGCTTGCCGTGAGGTTCTGGAACAGGCTCAGCGTCGCGGCGCTGGTGTGGAATATGGCGGCTTTGGTCATTTGGTTTTCACGAAGGCAGGTTGTTTTGCAGGGCGGCGACGAGCAGCTCGGCGGCCTCGACGTCTTCCTGGGCGGAAATCCCGCCGATCGCCAGCGCGCCGATCAGTTTCTTCCCGGCGTTGAAGATCGGCACGCCACCGGGCATGGCGGCGAATTTCTCGTCGCCGAACCACGAGAGTTCGAGATTTTCCCGTTGCAGGCGTTGCTGGAAGGCGAGCGTTGAGCACCCCATGCGCGACGCGGTGTAGGCCTTGCGCAGGGTCAGCTCGATGCTCAGCGGCCGCGCGTTGTCGGTGCGGCCGAAGGCGAGCAGGAAACCGTTGCGGTCGCAGACGGCCACGCTCAGCCCGGTGGCGGCATACTTCTCGGCGCCGAGCGCGAGCGCGTGGCCGACGACCGACTGCGCGGCGCTTTGCGGCAGGTTGTCGCTCATGTCGGTGGTTACGGCTTCGGCTGGATGTTCAGGATGCACCGCGCTTCGTCCGGCGTGGCGATTTCGCGGTCCATGGCGCGGATCAGCGTCGCCAGCTTTTCGACGAGCTGCAGGTTGTTCTCCGCGCGCTGTTCGGCGTCGATGAACTTGCTGTCCTCGAAACCGATGCGCACCAGGTCAGCGCCCATGCCGATCGCCGCGGCGAGGAAGTCGAAGCTCTTGCGGCCAAAGTGGGTGACGCCCCACAGCGCATCCTTGGGGACGAAATGGCGGAAGTGAACCAGCGCATCGATGGTTGCAGGCATCGTGCCGCGATGGCCGAAGACGGTGTTGATCAGCATCGGCTTCGAGACGCTGATCTGTTCTTCGAGTTGGCAGATCGAGTTGATCATGCCGATCTCGAAAACTTCGTACTCGGGAACGATCTTCTTCTCGGCTGCGATCGTCGCGCAGTAGAGGATGTCCGGTAGCGAATTGGCGTACACGGCGTCGCCGAGGTTGGTGGAGCCGCCGTTGAGCGAGGTCATTTCGACGATCGGGCACTTGAAGAGCGGCGCGCAGCGCTGCTCCATGGTCATGTCGGAGATGCCGCCCGAGGACGCCTGGATGACCAGGTTCGAGCCTTTGCGGATCAGGCCGATGGTTTCGGCGAAGTCGCTGACGTCGGGGGTCAGCTTGCCGGTCTTGTCGCGCACGTGCAGGTGGACCATCGCTGCGCCGAGCTTCTCAGCCTGGACCACTTCGGCGGCGACTTCCTCGGGGATGACCCGGGTGTCGGCGGCGGAAACCGGGGCGAGCGAGATGATGACCTTGTTCATTCTGCTGTCTCCTTCAAAGGCCATGGGGTTTCATGGCGGATGGTGGCTCGCGGGCGACCGCCCGAGTGCGTTGCGGCGTATTAGATCGGCCGCGGCGAAGGAGTGTCAATGATGTTGCTGTGATTTTTTATGATGTGTTTTGATGTTTTTATGTGCGGTTTTTCATGCAAGCCGCTGTTTCGGCGGGCTTTTGGCCTGGCGCTGGATGGGGTGGCGGGGAGGGCGGTCAGGGCAGGTTTTCGCGGAACACCACGCTGATGCGTAGTGCCTCGACGCCTGCGAGCGGGTCGCGTTTGTCGCGCAGGTTGCAGAAGATGCGCACGCTGTTCATCACAACGCTCAACGGCGGCTGGGTGAGCACCGCGTCCATGGCGCCGTCGATCAGCAGCGAACGCGTGTCCGGGGTCAGGCCGTGGCCGACGAGCACGATCTTCTGGTCCCGGCCGGCGTCCTTGAGCGCCAGTGCCACGCCGTCGGCGCCGCCGCCGATGTTGTAGATGCCGACGAGGTCCGGGAACTGTTCGAGCAGTTGCCGTGTTTCCTTGCGGTTCTTCTCGGCGTCGTCCTGGCCTTCGCGCAGGCCGACGACGCGCATGGCGGGGAACATTTCGCTCATCAGGCTGAGAAAGCCGACTTCGCGTTCCTCGTGGCCGCGATAGGCGCGGCTGCCGGCGATCAGCGCCACCGCGCCGCGGCCGCCGGCGAAGCGGCCGACGATCAGCCCGGCGGTGCGTCCTGCCGCGCGGTTGTCCAGGCCGACGTAGGCGACACGGCGCGAATGGGTCAGGTCGGAGACCAGCGTAACCACCGGAATCCCTTCGTCGGCCAGCGTCGCCACCGCTTCGCGAACGCGGGGGTGCTCCAGGGCCATGAAGGCGACGCCATCGGCGCGACGGCCGTGATAGAGCAGGCGCTCGGCCAGCACGTCTGGATTGAAGCCTTCGATGAAATAACTGCGGCAGCGCACGTTGAAGGGTGAGAGGTGTTCCTCGGAGGAGGACACCATGTCGCCGAGCATGCGCAGGTAGCGGTTGGTTCCTGACGGCAGGAGAAACGTCAGGCGCAGCGGTTTTGGTCGCAGGGACTCGAACAGGCTGGCTTCCGGCAGGTAGTCCAGCTTGCCGGCGATCTTGAGCACGCGCTGGACGGTAGTCTCGCGTACGCCGGGGCGGCGGTTGAGGACGCGATCGACGGTTGCGGTGGAGACGCCGGCCTCGCGGGCGATATCAACGATGCGGGTTCGGTAAAGTTTTGATGACATGTTTAAAAAACATCAAAAAAAATCATTTAGATTGTTTGACCAGTGCTTGAAGACAGGCTTAATGTTCGGTTCGTGGCAGGGTCACAACAACATTTTCATTCAATTAAATATCAGGAGACATCATGGTTGCAAGCCGCTTGTTCTCTCGTCGCACGATTCTTGGCCTGGTTTCGGCCGTCTGTCTGGGGGCGACGCCGTTCGCTTACGCGCAAAAAACCATCGAGTGGCGCTACGGCCACATGAACCCGCCGTCGAGCGCAGCCGGCATCCAGGCCAACTGGCTGGCCGAAGCGGTGGAGAAGCACACCAACGGGCAGGTCAAGATCAAGGTCTATCCCGCTTCCAGTCTCGGCAAGCTGCAGGAACTCGCTGAAGCGGTTTCCACCGGGACGATCGCCCTGTCGCACAACACCGCGGCCGGCATCGGCTCGCTGCACGAGCCTTTCGCCGCACTCGATACACCCTATCTCTACCGCGACGTCGATCACCTGATGAAGACCGTCGATGTCGACTCACCGGTGATGAAAAAACTCAACGAAGGCCTGATCAAGTCGGCCGGTGTGCGCGTGCTCTACGCCTACTACTTCGGTACCCGCCAGCTCACGGCGAACAAGGCCGTGACGCAGCCGTCCGAACTCTCGGGAATGAAGATCCGGGCGATCCCGTTCCCGATCTACATGAGCACCGTCGAGGGGCTGGGCGCGGTTCCGGTTCCGGTTGACTGGTCGGAAGTGCCGACGGCGCTTGCTACCGGCGTGGTCAATGGCCAGGAAAACCCGGTGAACGTGGTGCTCTCCAGCAAGCTGTACGAAGCGCAGTCGCACATGATGCTGACCGGCCACATCATGAACGCCCAGGTCATCGTCATCAACGAGAAGATCTGGCAGGGGCTGTCGCCGGAACTGCGCCAGGCCGTGGCGAAAGCTGCCGCCGAAGTCCGCCAGCGTGCGACCGATACCGTCCGCACGCAGGAAACGGAAGAGCTGGCCAAGCTCAAGAGCCTGAAGATGACCGTCATCGGCCCGGACAACGGCCTCAAGCTTGATGACTTCAAAGCGTCGGTCAAGAAGGTCGTCGACCAGAAGTTCGCGGCAAAGTATGGCGATCTGTACAAGGAAATCGCCGCCGTCAAGTGAGGCGGGAGTCGCTGATTCACTGTTGATTCGTCATTCCGGCGAACGCCGGAATCCAGAAGTCCAAAGTACCGGGCCCCGGCATGCGCCGGGGTGACGAACGCGCTTCGCACACAAGAAACATAGAGAGGTCAGACAATGCAACACGATACGCCACCGCTTGACAGCGGGGTCTTGTACCGCGCCTGCCGTATCTTCGAAATCATCGCCATGATCCTGCTCGGGGTGATGACGTTTCTGGTTCTGCTGCAGATCGCCGGGCGGGATCTGTTCGGTTCGGGCTGGCCGTGGGCCGACGAGCTGGCGCGCTATTCCGGCCTGGGGCTGGTCTACCTTACCATTCCGCTGCTACTGATGCGCGACGGGCACGTCAAGGTCGACATGATCTCCAGTCGGTTCACCGGCAAGGCGGCCTACGCGCTGCATTTGTTCAACGAAGCGCTGATCGTCCTCTTCTGCGTCCTGTTCTTCTGGGGCGGCTGGGCTTTCATGCAGAAGGCCGCCAAGTTTTCGACGCCGGCGCTGGGCATGCCGAACTGGCTCTTTTACCTGCCCGCGGCCATCGGCATGCTGCTGTTCGGCCTGGTCGCGCTGTCTCGCCTGCTGCGCGCATTGAAGGGCAAACCGGTGGCTGCCTGCCACGCTTCCACCGTGACCGAAGGAGCCGCATCATGATGAGCCTGTCCGTGCTGGTGATCTTTGTCGTCACCATGATGCTGGGCCTGCCGATCGCCGTGTCGATGGGCCTTTCTGCCGGGGTGGTGATCTGGTTGGCCGACATGCCGTTGTCGGTGCTGGCCCAGCGCACCATCAACGCGCTCGATTCGGTGCCGTTGCTCGCCGTGCCGATGTTCATTTTCGCGGCGGCGTTGTTCAGCGCGTCGGGCATCACCCGGCACCTGTTTGCCGTGATCCAGATGCTGGTCGGGCGGATCCGCGGCGGCATGGGGCATGTGACCGTGCTCGCCAACCTGATCTTCTCCGGTATTTCCGGGGCGGCGCTGGCGGACATTGGCGCGCTCGGCGGAACGCAGATCAAGCAGATGCGCGACCGTGGCTACAGCGATGAATTCGCCACCGGCATCACCATGGCGGCTGCGACCATCGGGCCGATCTTTCCGCCGAGCATTCCGCTGATCATCTTTGCCGCCGCGGCGGAAGTTTCGGCCGTCAAGCTGCTGCTGGCCGGCGCCGTTCCGGCGATCGTCCTGGCGATCTTCCTGATGGCGCAGGTGAGCGTCATGGCCCGGCGTCAGAACCTGCCGGCCGACACCACGCCGTTCGACTGGGGCGCGTTCGGCAAGTGCTTCATCGTTGCGCTGCCGGCACTGATCGCGCCGGTCATCTTGGTCGGCGGCCTGGTCAGCGGCTGGTTCGGCCCGACGGAAGTGGCCGGCGTGACCGTGGTCTACGGCCTGCTGCTCGGCTCGCTGGTGTACCGCGAACTGACCTGGGCCGGCGTGGTCGAGGCGGCGCGGGAAACGGTGCGGTCGACGGCGAGCGTCCTGTTCATCGTCGGCTCGGCGGCATTGTTCGCCTGGGTGCTGACCATCGACCAGGTGCCGATGAAAGCCAGCGAGTTCCTGCTGGGCATGTCGCAGAGCCCCTATGTCCTGCTGCTGCTGGTCAACGTGTTGCTGCTGGTCGTCGGCATGGTGATGGAGTCGATCGCCGCGATCCTGATCCTGGCGCCGATCCTTACACCGGCGCTGATGGAAGCTGGGGTCGATCCGGTACAGCTGGGCGTGGTCGTCGTGCTTAACCTGATGATCGGACTGCTTACCCCGCCGGTCGGCATGAGCCTCTACATGGTGTCCTCGATCTCGCGGTTGCCGCTGCAACGCGTCGTGGCCGGCGCCATTCCGTTCCTTGTTCCCCTGGTTCTGGCGCTGGGCGTGGTGACCTTCGTTCCCGCCGTCTCGACCTGGTTACCCAACCTGATAATGAAGTGATCCCATGAGCAGACATTTAGGAGCAATCCGTCAACTGGGCTACGTCGTGCCCGATATCGAAGCGGCCATGGACTACTGGTCGCGCACGCTGGGCGTCGGACCGTGGTACTACAACCCGCAGGTGCCGATCAAAAACTACCGCTACAAGGGCGAGAGTTACCAGCCGCACAACTCCGTGGCGCTGGCCAACGCGGGCTATATCCAGGTCGAACTGATCCAGACGCGCAACGACGTGCCGTCGATGTACCGGGATTTCCAGCAGACCAGCAAGAGCGGCCTTCAGCACGTGGCCTACTGGACCGAGGACTACGATCGCGATCTGAACAACCTGGTCGGCCTGGGCTGGAAGCCGATCATGCAGGGCGAGGTCGGCGAGCGCGGGCGCTTCATCTATTTCGATACCGAATACCACCCCGGGACCGTCATTGAACTGTCCGAGGTCGCCGGCCCGAAGGGCAAGCTGTTCAAGTTGATCCGCGAAGCCAGCGAAGGCTGGGACGGCAAGGACCCGGTACGTCCCTTCCCTGACTTGTCGACCTTGTGACTTCCTTGCTTTAGTCGTCAAGTAAAGGCCCGGGCCGTCTGTCCCGGGCCTCTTTTTTCCGGCACGGTACCGGTAGTCTTCTGGAGGTGATGGCTCTCTGCACCAAGACGAAGATCCTCTCTGGCAGGAGGCGGGATGTTCCCCGAGATGGTGCTATAGCGGGGTGGAATGCACGGTTTTGGCTCACTGTTTTCGACTTCGTGTTATTAACTTTCTGATATAAAACGGAAATAGTTTCTGGAATATTGTTTGCTTACATCCCTCGATTCTTTTCAGGGGGGTGTATGGAAGCTTTGAAATCAGGGAGTGACGTTCTTTTCATCCTGCTCGGCGGCATCATGGTGTTGGCGATGCACTCCGGTTTTGCATTTCTGGAACTCGGAACGGTGCGCAAGAAGAACCAGGTGAATGCGCTGGTCAAGATCCTTGTCGACTTCTCGGTGTCGACGATTGCGTACTTCTTTATCGGTTTTTCGGTCGCCTATGGTGTGAATTTCTTCTCCGGCGCCGAGGTGCTGATGGCAAAGAACGGCTTCGAGCTGACGCGTTTCTTTTTCCTGCTGACCTTCGCGGCGGCGATCCCGGCGATCATTTCCGGCGGCGTTGCCGAGCGCGCGCGCTTCAACCCGCAACTGATCGCCACCTTCGTTATCGTCGGCTTCATCTATCCCTTCTTTGAGGGCATCGCCTGGAACCAGGCGTTCGGCATCCAGGCTTGGCTGAAGACGACGTTCGGTGCGGAGTTTCATGACTTCGCCGGTTCGGTCGTCGTGCATGCGATGGGGGGCTGGATCGCGCTGCCCGCCGTGTTGCTGCTTGGCGCGCGCTATGGGCGTTATACGAAGGAAGGGCGCATCTCGGCGCACCCGCCGTCATCGATCCCGTTTCTCGCGCTCGGTGCGTGGATTCTCACCGTCGGCTGGTTCGGTTTCAACGTGATGAGCGCGCAGACAGTCGACAAGATTTCCGGCCTCGTGGCGATTAATTCGCTGATGGCGATGGTCGGCGGCACGCTGGTGGCTACGCTGCTCGGCAAGAACGACCCCGGCTTCGTGCATAACGGCCCGCTCGCCGGCCTCGTCGCCGTTTGTGCGGGTTCCGACCTGATGCATCCGATCGGTGCGCTCGTCGTCGGCGGCGTCGCCGGTGCGCTGTTCGTCCAGATGTTCACGCTGACGCAGAACCGCTGGAAGATCGACGATGTGCTCGGCGTGTGGCCGCTGCACGGACTATGCGGCGCCTGGGGCGGCATCGCGGCCGGCATCTTCGGCCAGAAGGCGCTCGGCGGCGCGGGTGGTGTGGCCTTCATGTCGCAGTTGACGATGACCGTCATGGCAATTGCCATCGCGCTGATTGGTAGCGCGATCATCTATGGCTCGCTCAAGGCGACGCTCGGCCTGCGCCTCGACCGCGAGGAAGAATACGAAGGCGCAGACCTTTCGATTCACCGCATTAGCGCGACGCCGGAGAACGAGTCGAACTGGTGAGTGGTCCTGATTAGGAGGAATAAAGTCTGTCGGGCGAGAATAAAGTTTGTTTCCAGTCATTTGGACATTGAGTAGCTCTGGACCTCTGCGAGTTGGTGGTTTTCATTCAACTGAACGGGTGAGGAAAGCTTCTTGAATGTGGCATTGCGTTCACGAACGGGTAGGCCGCTCAGGATCTTTACGCGTTCGTAAAATGCCGGAAGGCTGCCACCCTCTTCGTCAAGCAGAGTCTTGAACGCCGGATAATGCTTCGTGTATAAGGCAAGCGAAGCAATCTTTGCGTTATTGAGATCCTTTTCTAGCCATTGTTTGTAGACCGGTGGCTTTCCGTGGGCTTTTTGTTGACTCAGGTAAGCGCGCTGCATGTCCCTCATGACTTCGGCTTTGGCACTTCTCTTGGTGTCGACGGGCAAATCACTCGCATAAATGTCATGCAGCTTGGCACGATAACTATTCACTAACTCGACGAAAGCGGCCTTTTGCTGGCGGCGATCATCGACAACGTGAGCGAGTTTCTGGTTTCCCTGATGTTCAAGCCAGCGCCGCAGACCTTCATTCTCGACCAAAGTCGCAAAAGATTCGTTGAATGCAGTATCGCCTTCAACGTAGACCATCTGGTGCGCAAGCTCATGGAAAACAAGCCGCGCCACCTCTAGATTGCCCGATGCGATGAATGTATTAAGTACCGGATCACTGAAAAAACCAAGGGTCGAATAGGCGGGAACCCCTCCGACGTAAACATCGAAGCCCTGCTGCCGCAGTTGTTGAGCCGCCATTTCTGCCTCCGATTGGCTGAAGAAACCGCGATAACTGACGCACCCGACAATCAGCATGCACCACTTTTCCGCCTTTAGCGAAAATTCTGGCGCCGCGAAGACGTTCCAGGTTACGTAAGGGCGCTGGAGGTCGGCGTATGAACGATAACTGTCGTTGTCGGGCAAGCCGAGCTGACGGCTGGCGAACTCGCGTATCTGGTGAACTTCTTCGAGCCTCTTTTTCAGGCCGGGTTCACAGTGCGGATCTTCGACGAGTTCCTTGATCGGACGCGAAACCCTCATTACTTCGAGGTGGCCGCCAACAGCCTGCGAGTAGTAGCCCAGATTCGAGCAACCGGGCAGCATCAGCGTCAGCAGCAGAACCAATGCGTAAATTCTAGGCATGGAAAAAACGTCCATTGTTCAGAAAATAGCCAGCTTGCTTGGCGCAATCCTTCGAGATAAGCATTTCCGAATGACTGACCGGCAGGGTGATGGCATCACTGCATCCGGCAAGTCGAGTTTCCTCTACCGAAACGACTCCATCGTTGGGGCGTGGCAGGCCGAAGATCATGTGTCCAAGACCGAAGCTGCGATTTCCGGCGAGCACACCAACCTCCACATTGCCAGGTACTTCCCAGCAGGTTCGCTCGGAGGAATCACGAATTGAGCGTCCCACGATCCCCGCCAAAAGTGGAATATTCAACAGAATCGAGGCGCAGTAGGAACCGCTACACGGCGATCCCATTAGCACAACCCGTCGGATGCGGGGAGCGGAGGTCTGAGCCAGCATGTTCAACACGACCAGGCCACCTAGGCTATGCGCGACTACGTGGATGGTACTGCCAGGGAGGCCTGAAAGGTAACGAGCGAGCAACTGGCTATTTTGATCGAGGCTTCCACGAACTGACGGATAGGAGAACGTCTTTGCAACATATCCGTGCTGCGCCAGCCAGTACCTTTGCGCGAAAAAAACAATGCCGTGCATCCAGAGGCCATGGACGAGCACAACGGTCTCTGACTCTTTGGTATTCACCAACTCTCTCTTGCAAGCGATACAACAGCGATCCAGGCCATTGCAGTTATCCGGAAACTACTACCAGTAATGAACTTCATTCTCACAAGAAGGTCTGAGTAATCAGGCAGGCTTCCCTTAGTCGCTCTGGTGTTCAAGTAACCAAGAGCTTGGTGTAACTCTCAGGAAGCCTTCCTCCTCGGCAAGACTCCGAGTGTGGGTAATCAGCAACAACTCGTAATTGGAAGGATTCATCATGCGCAAGCTGTTGATAGTACTCTCAATTTTGTTTGGTGTCGCTGCATGTGCAAGTCCTGATATGGGCGAAAGAGCAACAAGCCTTGATACTTCAATTTATGTTGGCAGTTAAGTCGTGATCACCGATCAAGCCGGGAGCGGGATGTTGAATACCGGAGTCTTTCGCTGTTTGCGGGAGGGATCAAAATTTGCCCGCTTCCTTGGCTTATCGGGGCTGGTTGCGCTGGCGACCTATTAATCAGTAAGCCGTCGCCGCTCTTTTATATGTCATCAGTCAGCTAAGGGTCGAGGTTGTGTGAAAACGAGTGAACTCTGATGCCTGCTTGCGGTATATGCGTGAAGCATCCTGGCGGAGATTGGCGATGAGGCGATTCATTGGACCCGGATTTTCCAATGGAGAAGTTCAGGAGGTATTGGCAGGCGCGAAGCGGAAGGGCAAATCGAAGCTCTTCGCCCGGTCCCAGATGCCTTCGAACCACTCGCGGTGACGCTGTGGGATGTTCAGTTTCAGAACGTGGCGGCGTCCTTTACGGCCAACGTGGCCTGCCTTGGCAACGAGCTTGCATGTGCTGGCGTAAAACTCGAAGCTGATGATTGAAATACTCGGAGTGCCGCCGCTAATCCGAGCAATCACGGGGTAATCCCCCGCATCGACCATTACTTCCTGCTTTGTTCACCCATTATCGGCATTGAATCACGACAAGAAACGACTGCTATGCCGCCGCTCCGACTTGTTCGTAGCGGGCAAAAAATCGAGTTTTCACACGGCCTCGGTCGAAAAAATCCAGCCAGCCGCCCGTGATCGGGCGCAAGAACCTGTGGTTTACTTGGAGAAGCTCTGCAGCGGCTATCCTCCGCGTATTCTCCGCCAGGCGTCGATCAATTCCTCGAACGTCCTGGCGCAGCGCTCCACCAGTTCGGCGTCGCCGATCTGCCCGGTGAGCCAGTCGCGCGCCGGGTCCTGGAAGATGCTGCGGCCGACGGCGAAGCCGCGGCAGGTGCGGCTGTGCCGGGCCGCTTCGAAGGAGGCGGCCAGCTGCTCGATCGGGGCGTTCTGTCCGAGCATGACGACGCCGCGGCTGTAGGGGTCGCGTTTCTCGATCAATTCGTCGATTCGGGCCCATTGTTCGGCCGTGGTCGGGGGCAGTTTCCACCAGTCCGGATGGATGCCCAGGTTGTAGAAGCGTGTCATGGTGCGCAGGATCGTGCCTGAGGGGCAACTGCCTTTCGGCGGGATCAACTCCAGCAGCAACTCGTGCCCGGTCTGGTTGGTTGCCTCCCAAAGCGTCCGCACCTGGCTTTCCTGTGCCAGCCGCCGGTCGGGCTGGTCGTCGGGGTCGAAGAAGATCAGGCATTTGACGACCTGTTCGCGGGGCCAGTGCGCCAGCACCGAGCCGATCGAACTGCCCAGCTCGAAGATCACAGGGTTTGAGCCCGGACGCTCCACCGGGCGGCCGAGCCACCAGCCGCGGCCGGTGGCAGTGTGCAGCGCGTCCTCGCCGTAACGGTCGTCGATCAGCGCGCCGATGCTGCCGTGCAGCTGGAGCCGCTCTTCGGTTCGGGCAACGGTTTCGACCAGCAGGCGCTTCAGCTCCGGCAGGCGTTTCTCCGGCGCGCCCGCCTGCCGGGCCAGGTCGTAGAGCTGGCTGCGATGGTCGAAGGCGAAGATAAAGACGTCGTTCCAGGCGCGCCGGCGCGGCGTGATATGGTGCAGCCAGTTGAGGGTGCTGTCGTTGGCCGGTTCGGTCAGCGTGTCGGCGTTGTCGAGGAAGTACTGCAACTCCGCTTCGGTCGGCATGGCCGGTGCGCAGGCGTGGCGGGAGACTACGAGCGCGCCGCTGGCATTGGCGCGCCGGCAGCAGTCGCCGTAGTCGGCGCCGCGCAGCCAGCCGGAGAGGAAGCCGGCGAGGAAGCCATCCCCCGCGCCGAGCACGTTGAGCACTTCGACGCGCGGGCTGGGTACGGAAAAAGCGTCCTCGATGCGTTCCGGGATCGCTCCGTCGATGACCGCGCAACCGAGCGGGCCGAGCTTGACGACGAGCGTGGCCGCCGTTCGCTCGCGCACTACGCGCAAAGCGGCCATCAGTTCCGGCTTGCCGCCGGCGATGATGAACTCGTCCTCGGTGCCGACGATGAGGTCGAAATGGCCGAGGATCTCCTGAATCTCGCGGGTGACGACCGGGCTCGGGATGTTGCGCGTCTCGCCATCGCCGGGCGTGGTCAGGCCCCACAGCACAGGCCGGTAGTCGATGTCGAGCACGGTGCGGACGTTGTGTTTCCGCGCGTAGGTGAGGGCCAGCAGACTGCCGGCGCGCACCGTCGGCGTGGAGAAATGCGTGCCGGTGATATGCAGTGCCTTGCAACTGGCGATGAATGACTCGTCAACGTCATCGACACAGAAGGCCATGTCGGCGCAGTTGTTCCGGTAGAACAGCAGCGGGAACGTCTGCCGGTCCTTGATGCCGAGAATGGCGAGCGCCGTCAGGCGCACGGGATCGACCTTGATCTGCGACACGTCGCATCCCTCGTTGGCCAGGGTACGGAGCAGGAAACGCCCCATCTGCTCGTTGCCGACCCGGGTGATCATCGCGCTGCGCAGGCCGAGCCGGGCACAGCCGAATGCGAGGTTGCCGGAGGAGCCGCCGAGGTACTTGGCGAAGGATGTCGTGTCTTCGAGATTGCAACCGTACTGGTTGGCATAGAGGTCCACGGCCAGGCGGCCGATCGAGACCACGTCGTGTGTTCGCCCGCTGGCGAATCGGCTCTGATTCTTCATGCGTGCCACATACGCTTCGAACGTCCTCCGTTGGCGGAAACCGCACCCGTGCTCGTCGCGCGGTGATGGCGGGACGCGACCTGCGAATCAGTCGCCGGCGGCGTCGCGCGTGCTTTCCAGCTTGAGTTCCAGACGATAGGCGAGCGCAATGAACAGCGATTGGGCCAGGCTCATCGTGCACGCCAGTGCCCGGAAATTGTAAACCTCCGCCTCGCGCACCGTCAGCGTGGCGGTGGCCGCGCGGGCGATCGGCGACAGCGAACTGTCGGTGATGGCCACGATACCGGCCTTATGTTCGAAGGCGATTTCGCAGCAATGGGCAGTTTCCGGGCCGTACGGGGCCATGCTGATCGAGATCAGCACGTCGCCCTTGGTGATGCTCTCTATCTGTTCCTTGTACATCGCGCCCAGCGCGTCGACCATGATGACCCGCTTGCGCGTCTTCAACAGCACATAGCCCAGATAGCTCGCGACGGGGAACATCCGGCGGACGCCCATGATGTAAATGTGATTGGCGTTTTGCAGCAGCGTCACTGCCTTGTCGAAAGCCCGCGAATCAAGCTCCGCGCTGATCGTCGCGATACCGCTCTGGCACGCGTCCATGAAGCTGCGCGCCAGCTCGTGACTCTTCATCTGCGCCGGTTGCTTGTCGATTACGGCGCGAATCCGCTGCTGGTAACTGGCCGTCGCCGTGCCGCTGGCGTAGGCGTCGCGAAAGATGGCCTGCAGTTCCGAGAAGCCCGAGAAACCGAAATGCTGCGCGAAGCGGACGACCGCCGACGGCTGGACGCCGCAGGCGTCGGCGATGTCGCGAATGCGCACGACGACCATCTGTTGCCGGTTTTCCGTGACGAATTCCGCAATCATCTTGAGCTGCTTGGACAATTCGTCGTATTCGCTTGCGACGCGCCGGACCAGGTCGTCAACCTTGTTTTCTTGTGCCATGACCGTTAAGGGGCGAAGGGTGGAGGGGGCGCGGGGCGCCAGGCCGGGTTTTTTGGCGCGATTGTAGCAGCAAGCCCGTTGCCGCAAGGCGGCAAAACGGGGGGTGGGCGAAAAACCCGGTGCCCCGTCCGGTCACTGTCAGCCGAGGGTGACGATGCGCTTTTCGCGCCAGGAGGTCGTTGCCGCGTCCGCGAGTTCGAGCGCCTTCACGCCGTCTTCGATCGAGACGCGCAGTTTTTCCTGCCCGGCGATGACGGCGACGAAGTGGTCCAGTTCGGCACGGTAGGCCTTTTCGTAACGCTGCAGGAAGAAGTGCTCGGGCTTGTCGGTCGACACGACGTCCCCGCCGTAGGCGACGACCTCGGTCGGGCGGTGGTTCCCGGCCTGCAGCATGCCCAGGGAGCCGAGGACCTCGAAGCGCTGATCGTAGCCGTAGGCGGCGCGACGCGACGTATGGATCTGCGCCAGCTTGCCGCTGGTGGTGCGGATCGTCACCGCCGTCGTGTCGGCATCATGTGCTTCGCTGGCGATCGCCGGGTCGGTCAACGCGCTGGCCGCTGCATAGACGGTTTCGGCTTCCTCGCCGAGGATCCAGCGAAAGATGTCGAAGTCGTGGATCAGCATGTCCTTGAAGATTCCGCCAGAACGTTGCAGGTAGGCGACGGGCGGCGCGCCGGGGTCGCGGCTGATGACCGACAGCGCCTCGACCACGCCGATTTCGCCGGCGTCGATGCGCGCCTTCAGGGCGGCGAAGGTCGGGTCGAAGCGGCGCTGAAAGCCGATCAGGCAGGTTTTTCCGGAAGCCTTGACGACCGCTTCGCATTCCCGCGCGCGCGCGAGGTCGAGATCGACCGGCTTTTCGCAGAAGATGTGCTTGCCTGCCTTGGCCGAACGCTGGATGAGTTCGGCGTGGGTGTCCGTCGAAGAACCGATGAGCACGGCGTCCACACTCGCGTCGGCGAAGATGCTGTCGACGCTGACGACCGGGGCGTCGAGTTGCGCAGCCAGTTTCTGCGCGGCTTCGGGAATGGCATCGGCGATTCCCGCGAGTTGCACTCCGGGGTTGCGCGCGGCGTTGGATGCGTGAATTTGCCCGATTCGTCCCGCGCCGATGACTGCCAGTCTGATTGCCATGGTTTACTCCTTGAATGATTGATTGTTTGACCACTTTGTTATCACGACGGAATCCTGCATTTCGACACCTCGCATTGTAGGGTAAAACGGCTGTGTGTAGAAATTTAATTCTACAAAATGTAATTACAGAAATTTATTTGCATTTTGTGGCGCGGCGGCGTATTGTGAAAAGCAACCCCGGAACGGTGGTACGACGGCAGGTTTATTTGAATCCAGTGCAGAGGAAAGCGAAATGTCAGAGATCAAGCGTTTGAAGTTTTGTGTGAATAACGAATGGGTTGCGTCTGCAACGACGAAGTACATGCCGGTCATGAACCCGAGCCTCGGCGTGCAGATAGCCGAAGCGCCGTGCTGTACGCAGGTGGAGGTCGACGCGGCGGTGGCGGCGGCGGCCGCCGCATTCCCGGCGTGGTCGAACACCCCGATCCCGCAGCGCATCCAGCTGATGTTCCGCTTCAAGGCGCTGCTCGATCAGCACCTCGATGAACTGACCACGTTGCTCGCTACCGAGATGGGCAAGGTGATGTCGGAAGCCCGTGGTGACGTGCTGAAAGCCATCGAGGTCGTCGAATGCGCCTGTGCCTCGCATTACCTGATGCAGGGCGACACCTGCATGAACGTCGCCAACGGGTACGACACCGTCTCGTACCGCGAACCGCTCGGCGTCTTCGTCGGCATCGCGCCCTACAACTTCCCGGCGATGATCCCGATGGGCTGGATGCTGCCGTTCTGCATCACCACCGGCAACACCTTTGTCCTGAAGGCTGCGTCGATGGTGCCGCAGACCTCGATGCGCATGCTCGAACTGCTGATCGAAGCCGGTTTGCCGAAGGGTGTGGTCAACCTCGTCACCTGTTCGCGCGTCGAGGCCGACTCGCTGCTGACCAACCGTGCGGTCAAGGGCGTCACCTTCGTCGGCTCGACCTCGGTCGGCCTGCACATCTACCAGACCGCCGCCTCTGCCGGCAAGCGCGTGCAGGCCCTGTGCGAAGCCAAGAACCACGCCCTGGTGATGGAAGACTGCGTGCTCGAGCGTACCGTCGCCGGTATCATCAACTCGACCTACGGCTGCGCCGGCCAACGCTGCATGGCCCTGCCGGTGGTCTGCGTGCAGGAATCGATCGCCGACGAGTTCGTCGCGCTGCTGAAGAAGAAGGCGATGGAACTGAAGCTTGGCCCGGCCTATCTTGCCGACTCGCAACTCGGCCCGCTGGTCTCGGCCGCGCAGAAACAGTCGGTGGAGAACTGGATTGCCCGCGGCGTCGAGGAAGGTGCGAAACTGGTTCTCGACGGCCGCAATGCCACGGTGCCGGGTGCCGAGAACGGCTACTTTGTCGGCCCGACGATCTTCGATCATGTGAAACCCGAACACGCCGTCGGCAACGAAGAAATCTTCGGGCCGGTGACCTGTGTCAAACGCGTCAAGGACTTCGAGGAAGGCTTGGCGATCATGAACGGCAACCGCTTCGCCAACGGTTCGTGCATCTACACGAGTTCGGGTTTCCACGCCCGCGAGTTCGCCAAGCGCACGCACGGCGGCATGGTCGGGATCAACGTCGGGATTCCGGTGCCGTTCTCGATCTTCCCCTTCACCGGGCACAAGGATTCGTTCTTCGGCGACCTGCACGCCATGGGCAAGGACGGCGTCGCCTTCTTCACCGAGACCAAGGCGGTTACTTCCGTGTGGTTCACCCAGGAGGACGCCAAGAAAACCGTTTCCACCTGGGATGGCACGCTCACGCGCAATTAAGCGGACGATTCCCCAAGCCGCTCTCCCCGGAGATCAGGCCGCCCGGCCACTCCGGGGTTTTTTGTGCGCTCTATTCCGCGCAGATGCCGGCTCCGGGGGAAGGCTGGCAGACATAGATGTCGGGCTGGAGGCCGGTGACGGCGTGATAGCGTTCGTTGACGGTGACGCGCGCCGATGCGACGAGGCGGTCGGGCACCAGGGCGACGACACAGCCGCCGAAGCCGCCGCCGGTCATGCGCACGCCGCCGGCGGAACCGATGACGTCCTTGATGATCTCCACCAGTGCATCGACCTGCGGGCAGGTGATTTCGAAGTCGTCGCGCATCGACGCGTGCGAATCGGCCATCAGTTGGCCGATGCGTCGCATGTCGCCGGCGGGCAGCGCCGTTGCCAGGTCGACGGCACGCTGGCTGTCGGTGATGATGTGGCGGGCGCGGCGGGCGACGACCGGGGCGAGGCCGCTCGCCTTGGCTTCGTAAGTGGGCAGATCTACATCGCGCAGCGCCTTGACGCCGAAGAAGCGCGCCGCCTCCTCGCACTGCCGGCGGCGGGTGTTGTATTCGCTGCCGACCAGCCCCCGCTGGACGTTCGAGTTGACGATCACCACGGCGATGCCGTCGGGCATGGCGACGGATTGCGTGGCCAGGCTGCGGCAGTCGATCAGCAGCGCATGCCCGGCCTCGCCGCGCGCCGAGATCAACTGATCCATGATCCCGCAGTTGCAGCCGACGAAGCGGTTCTCCGCGCGCTGGCCGATCAGCGCGAGTTCGGTAGGGTCGATGGCAAGGCCGCCTAGCGCCTTGAAGAGCTGGCCGGTGGCGACTTCGAGCGAAGCGGAGGAACTCAGCCCCGCGCCTTGCGGGACGTTCCCGCTGATCGCCAGGTCGGCGCCGCGTACGGCGTGGCCGGCTTCCTGCAGGTGCTTGACGACCCCGCGCACGTAGTTGGCCCACAGGCGGTCGGGACGTGGTTTGATGGCGGTATCGAGGCCGAATTCGTCGCGTTCGTCGGCATAGTCGGCGGCGACGACGCGCACCCGGCCGTCATCCCTTGGCGAACCGCAGATCACCGTGCGGTAGTTGATCGCGCAGGGGAGAACGAAGCCGTCGTTGTAGTCTGTGTGTTCCCCGATCAGGTTGACGCGGCCGGGTGCCTGTACCGCCAGTGTGGGTGCGGCGCCGAAGGCGGCGATAAAGGCGGTGCGGGCGTTATGCAAAGGGTCCATGAGCGGGGTCAGGATTCGAGGTAGTGGCGGGAACCGACCGCGCGCAACCGCTCGGCGGCCTGTTCCGGCGTGAGGTCGCGCTGCGGCTCGGCGAGCATCTCGTAGCCGACCATGAACTTGCGCACGCTGGCCGAACGCAGGAGCGGCGGGTAGAAGTGCGCGTGCAATTGCCAATGAGCATTGTCCTCGCCGTTGAATGGCGCGCCGTGCCAGCCCATCGAATACGGAAAGGAACACTGGAAGAGATTGTCGTAACGGCTGGTCAGTTGCTTCAGCGCCACCGCCAGGTCGTTTCGCCGTACGTCGTCGAGGTCGGGCAGGCGCAACGCCGGCGCCTTGGGCAGCAGCAGTGTTTCGAACGGCCAGGCCGCCCAGTACGGCACGACGGCCAGCCAGTCCTCAGTCTCGACGACGGCGCGCGGACCGCCGGCCTCGGCGGCGGCGTAGTCGAGCAGCAGCGGACGGCCGTGCTGCGCCAGATAGTCGCGTTGGTTACGGTCCTCGGCGGCCGGCTCGTTGGGAACGAAGCTGTTGGCCCAGATCTGGCCGTGCGGATGCGGGTTCGAGCAGCCCATCATCGCCCCCTTGTTCTCGAAAACCTGCACCCAGGGGTAGGTCGCCCCGAGGTCGATGGTCTGCGCGCACCAGGTATCGATGACGCCGCGGATCGCCGGCAGCGGCAGTTCGGGCAGGCTCTTGCTGTGGTCGGGCGAGAAGCAGATCACGCGGCTGGTTCCACGCGCGGTGGCCGATTGGAACAGCGGGCTCGATGACGCGGGCGCATCGGGCGCGTCGGCGGTCAGGGCGGCAAAGTCGTTGGTGAACACGAAGGTGCCGGCGTAGTCGGGATTCGTTTCGCCGGTGACGCGCTTGTTGCCGGCACACAGATAGCACTCCGGGTCGTGCGCCGGGCGGGCGGAACGGTCGGGGGCCTCCTGCTGGCCTTGCCAGGGGCGCTTGGCGCGGTGCGGGGATACCAGCAGCCAGGTGCCGGTCAGTGGGTTGAAGCGGCGATGCGGATGGTCGGCGGGATCGAACATGGTGGCTTTCCAAGGGCGTTGAACGCTACCGGGCGGGGGCGCTTCCGTCCGCCGGTTTCTTCCAGTACGAGAAGATTGCGCCGAGGTTCGATCCGCCCTGTTCGAGCAGCCGCTGCATGAGGCAGAACGCGCAGAGCAGGACGCCGATGGCGATGCGCGTCCACCACGAACTCAGCGAGCCATCGAAGGCGATCAGCGACTGAATCACCCCGAGGATCATCACGCCGACCAGAGAGCCGGCGACGTAGCCGACGCCGCCGGTGAGCAGCGTGCCACCGATCACCGCCGCGGCGATGGCGTCCATCTCCAGGCCGAGTGCGTGCAGGCCGTAGCCGGAGAGCATGTAGAAGGTGACCAGCACGCCGCCGAGCGCCGAGCAGAAGCCGCTCAGGGTGTAGACGAGGATCTTTGTGCGCCCGACCGGCAGGCCCATCAGCAGGGCCGAGCGTTCATTGCCGCCGATGGCGTAGACGGTGCGGCCGAACCGCGTGTATTGCGCAAGAAAAATGGCCAGCGCCAACATGAGGAGGGAGATGATGGCGCTGACCGAGAGGAAGGCTTCTTCGCCGAAGCTGATGCGGTATTCCGAAATGGCGGCGTAGGTCGGGTCGGTGATGGCGATCGAGTCGATGCTGATCACGTAGCACAGGCCGCGCGCGAGGAACATCCCGCCGAGCGTGACGATGAACGGCTGCATGCGGAAATAATGGATCAGCGATCCCATCAGCAGGCCGAAGAGTGAGCCGATGGCCAGCACCAGCGGCACGACGACCCAGATGCTCCAGTGGTGCTGCTCGACGAGCGCCGCGGTGACCATCGTGGTCAGGGCGACGATGGAGCCGACCGAGAGGTCGATGCCGCCGGTGAGGATCACGAAGGTCATGCCGATCGCCACGACGGCGACGAAGGCGTTGTCGATCAGCAGGTTGAGGAACACCTGCACGGAAAAGAAGTTGTCGTAGGAAACCGAACCGAAGCCGAAGAGCAGCGCGAACAGGACGCTGGTGACCAGCAGCGGCAGGGTGCGGGTGTTGATTGTTCCGGCCAGGTTCATGCCGTTCCTCCGGTACGGAATGCGTGTTTCATCAGCAGGTCGCGTAGCGCCGGCGACTGGATCAGGCAGACGCCGAAGACGACGATGGCCTTGACGACCATGTTGATCTCCGGCGGCACGCCGAGCGAGTAGATGGCGTAGGTCAGCGTCTGGATGATCAGTGCGCCGATCAGCGTGCCTATCAGATAGAAGCGTCCGCCCGCGAGCGAGGTGCCACCGAGCGCGACGGCGAGGATCGCGTCGAGTTCGAGCAGCAGGCCGGCGTTGTTGGCGTCGGCGCTCTTCACGTTGGAAGTGATGATCAGCGCGGCGATGCCTGCCGTCACCGCGCAGAAGGCGTAGACCCAGAACACCAGGGCGCGGGCGCTGATGCCGGAAAAGCGCGAAGCGACCGGGTTGATGCCGACCGACTCGATGAACAGGCCGAGTGCGGTGCGTTTGGTGAGCAGGAGCAGGACGGCGAGCACGACGGCGACGATGTACAGCGACACCGGAATGCCGAAGATGAAGCCGTTGCCGATGAAGAAAAACGGCTCGTAGTACACCGTGACGATTTGCCCCTCGGTGATCAGCTGGGCGACACCCCGGCCGGCGACCATCAGGATCAGCGTGGCGACGATCGGCTGCATCCCGGCGCCGGCGACGAGCAGGCCGTTCCACAGGCCGCAGAGCAGGGCAACGGCCAGTGCAGCGACGATGGCCAGCGGCATCGGCACGTTCGAGACGTAGGTCTGCACACCGTCCTTGATCACCAGCGAGCCGCCGATCAGCGCGGCGACAACGGCGCCGGCGATGGCGACCGTCGCGCCGACCGAGATGTCGATGCCGCGCGTGGCGATCACCAGCGTCATGCCCATGGCGATCAGCATCAGCGGCGCGGCACGGTTGAGGATGTCGATCACGCTGCCGTAGAGGTGGCCGTCCTTGAGTTCGATGTCGAAGAAACCGGGGTTGAAATAGACGTTGGCCAGGCACAGCAGTACGAGCGTGACGCAGGGCCAGAACAGGTGGCTGCGGGTGAGTTGGCTGAGAGTGTTTTTCATCGTCACCTCGTCATTCCAGCGGAGGCCGGAATCCAGGTTTTCGGAGCACGGGCTGAATCCCGGCTTTCGCCGGGATGACGACAGGTCGGGGCGTCATGGACGTTCATGCCTCGGCCCCCGCGATCATCCGGAACACGCTTTGTTCGTCGGCGGCCTTGCCGTCGATCTCGCCGACTTTCTGGCGGTCGCGCAGGACGGCGATGCGGTCGCTGACACGCAACACCTCGCTCATCTCCGACGAGATGAACAGGATCGCCAGCCCCTTGCGGCATTGGGTCTTGACGAGGTCCATGATCTCCAGCTTGGCGGCGATGTCGATGCCGCGCGTCGGTTCGTCGAGGATCAGCATCTTCGGCTCGGTCGCCAGCCAGCGGGCGAGCAGCGCCTTCTGCTGGTTGCCGCCGGAAAGCTGGCCGATCGGTTTTTCGGCGTCGGGGGTGCGGATGCCGAGCTGCTTGATGTATTCGTCGGCCATCGCTGTCTGCACACGCTTTGGCAGGTAGCGGAAAATGCCGCGCCGCGCCTGCAGCGCCAGGATGATGTTCTCGCGGATCGACAGGTCGGCGACGATGCCTTCGGTCTTGCGGTCCTCCGGGCAGAAGGCGATGCCCTGCTGCACGGCCTTGCGCGGCGAATTGAGCCTGACCGGCGCGCCGTCGATGGCGATTGTCCCCGATTCGGCACGGTCGATGCCGAAGAGCATGCGCGCCGTCTCGGTGCGGCCCGAGCCGAGCAGTCCGCCGAGGCCGAGCACCTGGCCCTGGTAGATGTCGAGGTCGATCGGGTGCATCCGTCCCGCCGCGCCGAGGCCCTGCACGGATATGAACGGCCGGTCGGCCGGGCGGTCGGCGGAGGCAGCGCTTTTCGCTGCCTGTCCGGCTTCGTCGATGTCGCGGCCGACCATGGTGTTGATCAGTTCCAGGCGGCCGAGTTCGGCTGCGGGGTACTCGCCGATGAATTCGCCGTTGCGCAGCACGGTGATGCGGTCGGAAATGGCGTAGGTCTGGTCGAGGAAGTGGGTGACGAAGAGGATGGCGATTCCCTTGCGCTTCAATTCGCGCAGGGCGTCGAACAGCCGTTCGACCTCGTCCTCGTCGAGGCTGGAGGTCGGTTCGTCGAGGATCAGAACCTGCGCCTCGGTGGACAGGGCGCGGGCGATGGCCACCATCTGCTGGATGGCGACGGGGAATTCGGACAAGGTGCGGGTGACGTCGATGTCGATGTTCAGGGCAAGCAGCGCCTTCCGCGCGTCGCGCTCGATGGCCTTCCAGTCGATCGCCAGCCCGCGCATCGGGAAGCGGCCGATGAAGATGTTCTCGGCGACCGAGAGGTTGGGGCAGAGATTGACTTCCTGGAACACCGTGCTGATGCCGAGCTTCTGGGCATCATCGACCGATTCGGGCCGGATCGGCTGGCCTGTGAGCAGAATCTGCCCGGAATCGGGCGATTCGACGCCGGTCAGCACCTTGATCAGCGTCGACTTGCCGGCGCCGTTCTGGCCCATCAGGGCGTGCACTTCGCCGGGGAACAGGCGCAACCGGGCGTCGGTCAGCGCCTTGACCCCGGGAAACGACTTGCAGATGTCCTGCATGACCAGGACGGGGGTTGGTTTCATTGCTGCGGACTCCGTTGATCCCGGGGAAAAATCATGTGGTTTCGTGCTCCGTCATCCCGGCGTAGGCCGGGATCCAGGCCGAACTTCGAAATCCTGGATTCCGGCCTGCGCCGGAATGACGAGGGCGTGGAGCTCAGTACTTGCGGTTCGGGAATTCCTTGGCCGCGGTTTCCATCGGGAAGACGCCTTCCTCGGTGTTGATCCGCTTCGGCAGCTGCTTGCCGGCCTTCACGTCCTTGACGATGTTCATCAGTTGCGGCCCGAGCAGCGGGTTGCATTCGACGGAGACGTTCAGCTTGCCGGCCATCATCGCTTCGAAGGCGCCTTTCACGGCGTCGATCGAGATGATCATGATGTCCTTGCCCGGCTTCATCCCGGCGGCCTCGATGGCCTGGATCGCACCGATGGCCATGTCGTCGTTATGCGCGTACAGCACCTGGATGTTCTTGTCGGTCTTCAGGAAGGCCTCCATGACTTCCTTGCCCTTGGCGCGGGTGAAGTCGCCGGTCTGCGAACGGGTGATCTTGAAGCGCGGCTCGGTCTTGATCACTTCCTCGAAGCCTTTTTTCCGCTCGATGGCCGGGGCCGAGCCGACGGTGCCCTGCAGTTCGACGATGTTCACATCGCCCTGGCCCTTGTAGTTCTCCAGCATCCACTTGGCGGCCTTGCGCCCTTCCTCGGTGAAGTCCGAGCCGATCATCGTCACGTACAGCGACGGATCCTTGGTCTCGATGCTGCGGTCGGTGAGGATGACCGGAATCTTGGCACGCTTGGCTTCCGCCAGCACCGTGTCCCAGCCGGTGGTGACGACGGGAGCGAAGGCAATGACGTCGACCTTCTGGGCGATGAAGCTGCGGATGGCCTTGATCTGGTTCTCCTGCTTCTGTTGCGCATCGGAGAACTTCAGGGTGATGCCGGCGGCCTTGGCCGCCTCCTTGATCGAACCGGTATTGGCGGTGCGCCATTCGCTCTCGGCGCCGACCTGGGCGAAACCGAGGGTGAGCGCCGAGGCGCTGATGGGCATGGCCAGGGTGCCGGCGACCAGGCCGGCGGCGATGGCGGAAAGGACGGATCTTCTTGACGTACGCATGCTGACTCTCCTTATGCTTCTGGTTGGATTGAACTACCGTGTTTGCTAAAGGCACTGCATGAATCAAAAAACCGGGGTGCGGCTATATCAGTGGAGCGTCCTAAGGCTGCCGCAGGCCGAAGGCCGCCTCGTTCCAGCAGATTTCGTTCTTGAACGCGGGGATCTCCGTCTTCTCGTCGATCAGCAGGAATTCGATGCCGAAGATGTCTGCCAAGATGCGCAAATGCTCGGTCGTCACGCCCTGCGTGTAGACGGTGTGGTGCGCGCCGCCGGCGAGAATCCAGGCCTCGGCCGCGACGTCGAGGTTCGGCAGCGCTTTCCAGACGGCGCGGGCGACCGGCAGCTTGGGTAGCGGCTGCGGCTGCGCGACGGTTTCGACGGCATTTACAATCAGGCGGAAACGGTTGCCCATGTCGATCAGGCTGGCGTTGAGCGCCCGACCCGGACGGGCCGAAAACAGCATGCGCGCCGGGTCGGCCTTGCCGCCGATGGAGAGCGGTTGCGCGTCGAGCAGCGGGCGCGTGTCGTCGGCGATCGACGGGCAGACTTCGAGCATGTGGGCACCGATCACCAGTTCGTTGCCCGGCGTGAAGTCGTAGGTGTAGTCCTCCATGAACGAGGTGCCGCCGGGCAGGCCGTACGCCATGACCTTGACGGTGCGCAGCAGCGCGGCGGTTTTCCAGTCGCCTTCGGCGGCGAAGCCGAAGCCCTGGTGCATCAGGCGCTGTGCCGCCAGACCGGGAAGTTGCGTCAGGCCGTAGAGGTTCTCGAAGGTCGTGGTGAAGGCCTGGAAGCCGCCATCGACGAGGAATTTCTTGATCCCCAGTTCGATGCGCGCGGCGTCGAGCAGGTGCTGGCGTTTCTCCCCTCCTTTTTGTACCGCCGGCGCCAGGTCGTAGGTCGCCTCGTATTCTTCGATCAGTCGGGCCAGTTCGGCGTCGCTGACGGCGTCGACCACCTTGACGAGATCGCCCATGGCGTAACCGTTGACTGCGTAGCCGAAGCGGATCTGCGCGGCGACCTTGTCGCCTTCGGTGACGGCGACTTCGCGCATGTTGTCGCCGAAGCGGGCGACCTTCATCCGGCGGCTGTCGTAGACCGCCGCGGCGACGCGGATCCAGCGGTCGATGCGGGCCTGCACCTGCGGGTTCTGCCAGTGGCCGACCACCACGCTGTATTGCCGGCGCATGCGGGCGCCGATGAAGCCGAACTCCCGGCCGCCGTGCGCGGCCTGGTTCAGGTTCATGAAGTCCATGTCCATGCTGTTCCACGGGATGGCGACGTTGAACTGGGTGTGCAGTTGCATGAACGGCTTGTCGAGCACCGACAGACCGCCGATCCACATCCTCGCGGGGGAGAAAGTGTGCATCCAGGTGATCAGGCCTATGCAGTTCTCGGCATGATTGGCCTCGCGGCAGAGCGCCACAATCTCGTCGGGGGTCTTCACCGTCGGCTTGAGCACCACCTTGACCGGGAATTTGCCTTCGGCGTTGAGCCCATCGACGACGGCGCGGCTGTTTTCGGCGACCTGTTGCAGCGTCTTCGGGCCATAAAGATGTTGGCTGCCGACGACGAACCAGACTTCCAGTTGTTTGAAGAACTCCATGGTTTGGCTTCCTGTTTTCCGGGGAAAGGGTTGGGTACGGGGTCAGGCGACGGGGGTTGCCTGGCCGTAATAGGCGTTGGCTCCGTGTTTGCGCAGGTAATGCTTGTCGAGCAGGTGGCTGGCGATCGGCGGACGGGCGGGGTTGAGCATTTCGGTGTAGAGCGCCATCCGCGCGACTTCTTCCAGCACTACCGCGTTGTGCACCGCCTCGTCGGGCGATTTGCCCCAGGCGAAGGGAGCGTGCTCGCAGACCAGCATGCCCGGCACCTGCAACGGATTGCGCCCGGCCAGGGTGTCGACGATGACCTTGCCGGTGTTGGCCTCGTAGGCCTCGTCGATCTCCGCTTTCGTCAGCGGCCGGGAGCAGGGGATCTCGCCGTAGAAGTAATCGGCGTGGGTCGTGCCGAAGGCCGGGATCGGCCGGCCGGCCTGCGCCCAGGCGGTCGCGTGCGTCGAGTGGGTGTGGACGATGCCGCCGATGGCCGGGCATTCGCGGTACAACACGAGATGGGTCGGAGTGTCGGAGGACGGGCGCAGCGCCCCGTCGACGATCTCGCCCTGCAGGTTGAGGACCACCATGTCGGTGACGCGCATCGTCTCGTAGCTGACGCCGCTGGGTTTGATCACCATCAGGCCGCTGTCGCGGTCGATGCCGCTGACGTTGCCCCAAGTGAAGGTGACGAGGCCGTGCTTCGGCAGGTCGAGGTTGGCGCAGAGGACTTCCTCGCGCAGCTTTTCGAGCAACATGGTCAGAGTCCTGGGGCGTCCGGGGCGTACAGCGGTTCCGCTTGCGCGCACCAGTGCCGGTAGCGTTGATAGAGCGATTCGAAGGCCGCGGCGCCCTGCGGGCCGGGGTCGAAGGTGCGTTCGATGCGGCTGGCCATCGCCTTTTGGGCGCTGGCGATGTCCGGGTGCTGGCCGGCGGCGACGGCGGCGAAGATCGCCGCGCCGAGCGCGCAGCACTGGTCCGAGGCGACCACGTCGATCGGCCGGTTCATCACGTCGGCGCAGACCTGCATGACCGTCGGCGACTTGCGCGCGATGCCCCCGAGCGCGACGACGTTCTCGACCGGCACGCCCTGATCGGTGAAGCATTCCATGATCGCCCGGGCGCCGAAGGCCGTCGAGGCGATGAAGCCGCCGAACAGGGTCGGCGCGTCCGTGCCGAGATTCAGGTCGGTCACCACCCCCTTGAGGCGCTGGTTGGCGAACGGCGTGCGCCGGCCGTTGAACCAGTCGAGCACGACCGGCAGGCTGCGGTAGTCGATGCTGCCGGCCCAGGCTTCGGTGAGCGCCGGCAGGAGATTGTCCTGGACCTGTTGCAACTGTGCGGCGATCTCCGGGTGCCGCTGCGCGGCGTATTGCAGCGGCCAGCCGAGCAGCCGCGAGAACCAGGCATACATGTCGCCGAAGGCGGACTGCCCCGCTTCCAGACCGATCTTGCCGGGCAGCACGCTGCCGTCGACCTGGCCGCAGATGCCTTCGATGGCGCGGCCGCCGATCACGCGCTCGTCGGCGATCAGGATGTCGCAGGTCGAGGTGCCGATGACCTTGACCAGCGCATGATCGCGTGCGCCGGCGCCGACCGCGCCCATGTGGCAGTCGAAGGCGCCGCCGGAGACGATCACGCTTTCAGGCAGGCCGAGCCGCGCGGCCCACTCCGGGGTGATGCGCCCGACCGGCAGATCGGCGGTGTAACTCTCGGTAAATAGCGGATACGCCAGCGTGTCGACCAGGCACGGGTCGAGTTCGGCGAGGAACTCGCGACCCGGCAGGCCGCCCCATTCCGGGTGCCACAGGCTCTTGTGCCCGGCGGCGCAGCGTCCGCGACGGATCGCTGCCGGGCGGGTGGTGCCGCTCAGCAGCGCGGGCACCCAGTCGCACAGTTCGACCCAGCTCCTCGCGGCCGCGCGCACGGCGCGGTCTTCGCGCGAAACGTGCAGAATCTTGGCCCAGAACCATTCGGAGGAATAGATGCCGCCGATGTAGCGGCTGTAGTCCGGGTGTTTGCCGCCATGGCACAGCGCAGTGATCTCTTCCGCTTCGGCGATCGACGTGTGGTCCTTCCACAGCACGAACATCGCGTTCGGGTTGTCGGCGAACTCGGGACGCAGGGCCAGCACGTCGCCATTCTCGTCGATCGGCGCGGGCGTTGAGGCCGTGCTGTCGACCCCGATGCCGACGATCGCTTCGCGTTGCGCGTCGGTCAGGCGGGCGACCGCCTGCCGGACAGCTTCGGTCATCGACTCGATGTAGTCCAGCGGGTGGTGCCGGAACAGATTGGCGGCAGGGTTGGTGAAGCGGCCTTCGCTCCAGCGCGGATAGTGGGTGACGGCGGTGGACAGTTCGTCGCCGCTCTCACAGCCGACCGCCAGCGCCCTCACCGAATCGCTGCCGAAGTCGAGGCCGATGACGATTCCTTCCACGGTTTTTTCCGACATTTGACAATCCCTGTGTAGAAGAGGTGGTGCTGTTTTATGGACGGAACGATATGGACTAATTCCCTGTGTGCGTTAGGACGTGTCAGTCATTTATATGCACAGAAGTGCTCTGATAAGTGAGCTAATTGCTTGAATGCGCGCCGCAATTTTGAAAAACGGGTCGTAGATATGGATAATCATGCTTTTGTCGTTGTTTTGCGGCAGTCGCTACTTCCATAAGCCGGCTGGTTGGGGGTACCGTAGTTTCGTGACCGGACGTAACGGTGTGTGACGGCTCGGGGACGGCGAGGTCTGCCGCTTCGCGACGCCGGCCAGGAGGGTGCCCGCGCGTCCGATTCCACAAGAAAAAGCAAGCAGTCCGGCAGGCGGGGAGAGGGATCCGCTCCC